>Ga0272440_1000524_pt1 | contig 32256 bp, 27 predicted proteins | sample SSMMMBAug17_FD_192440 | JGI IMG/M metagenome (GOLD analysis project Ga0272440, IMG submission 192440) | Marine sediment archaeal communities from Little Sippewissett salt marsh, Falmouth, MA, United States - SSM-MMB-Aug17 | ecosystem: Environmental > Aquatic > Marine > Wetlands > Sediment ... | reverse complement strand
CAGTTCTTAGTAACAAATGAATATGGTTAGGGATGAGAGTCCATGCGAAATAATCTGTGCGTGTTTGAGGTATTAATCCTGAAAGTAGTTGTAAAAAATTTTTACGATCATTATTGGATATAAAAATCTTTGTACGCTCTATTCCCCGAACAATGATATGATGCAATGCTCCGGGGGTAAAAAAAAGGGACGTCTAAGATTTTATGCTTTTATTGGCAAGAGATTTAATCTTTCAAAGAAAAGCATAAAATCATAGACGTCCCCATTACCGTCCACATCCAGGGGTAAAAAAGTAAAAAAGGAGACGTCTATGATTTTATGCTTTTATTGGCAAGAGGTTGAATCTTTCAAAGAAAATCATAAAATCATAGACGTCCCCAATACTTCCCGGATGCCACTGAACTATTTTCCACAAAAAACCTGACACAAATAGAAAAAAATCTACATACCATCAACCGCGATGAAATTCGTTTTTTAGCCCGATATGGTGCCTTTTAGGCAGCCCAGACCCAAAAGATTTGCTGGATTTGCTAATCTATCTAATTTTTGTTGTCAAAATAGAACTTGGTTCATGTTTTTTAAGATTCTGAATGAACATAAAGCATCTGTCGTTGTCCAAAGTTAAACCGATATTGTGCTTGTTTGCTTCTGCCCCTAAGTTTTGGAATCTGTTTGGAAATTAAACAAGAAAAGGTTGATGCGTATAATATGGTTCTAAATTTGCATGTTCATTCAACTGCTACAGTCTAAGTGCCTTTGCTGCCTAGCTATTGTTTACATTTTTGATTACAATGATTCTTGATTCTACGATTTAAGTAAGAAATGTATTAAATACACCAAAGCAAATGTGAATCATTGCTGGTTATGAATGCACATAATGTTGCGTTTTAAAAAGTTTGGTCCACATATATCCAATATCCAATTACAACAAATGTGATGAAATTATAAAAATGGAGATAAATAAGATGCCGACTGATAATGAATTCGATAAAACCTATCTTTTAATTAAAGACATGCATGATTTATATAAAAATTCAACAGACAACATGCTTTCTACAATCGAGAAAATTCATAACACATATGTATGGGGGGCTTCTGTTCTTATCATAATTTTTGTAATATTATCTGGATTAGCTGGATTGCTTACTTATAATAAAATATCATTTACGACTGAAAAAGCTGTTAAAGAACAAGTGCAACTTATCTTATCACCTCAAGTACTTAACAAAGCTGTTAAAGAACAGGTAAAACTTATCTTGTCACCTCAAAAACTTAACAAATCCTCAATAGATGTGCAATTAATTATAAATAACGCTAATTTTATATCCAATAAATTTAGAGATATTCAAGGAATGGATATTTCTAAAAAAAATACTAATTTTTTCATAGAAAATATAAGCCAAATTGATGAAAAGTTGCCCCCAATTATTGAAACAGATTATGATAAAAGATTAATAAAGGAATGTCTACAGGGATTTGTCAGAACACTTCCTGCAATAAAAAAATTTCTTGTAATAAATCCAAATTTAAAAGAAACAAAATATATATATCAAGTATTTTATGTGATTATAAAATTTTACTTTGGTGGAGGTAAAGACGTTCAGGGTAAAATAAAAAAAATATTTGAAAATGATTTTGATCGTATAGAGTCCATTTATAATTCAAACGCATTAAATAAAGCTCTACCTATCGAAGCAGATAATTACTTAAAGGCAATTGAAAAGTTCAAAAATCTTTGTTTATAAAATTATCATATAGCAAAATACTGATGTACATGAATATAATATAAGTTGCTGATTTTATAATAGCCAAGTTTTTCGAATTTTGAGTTTCAAATTATGTTCATTTGTGCGTATGTGAATCTATATCATAGCAAATATTATTTTCTTTCTAAGGGTGATCTTTGAAATAATCATTAAAGTTTATCCTAAGAGTTATTTATAATTGTAACAGATCATAACGAAGATAGCTAAAAAGGATAAATTAAATATGTCTCTCGGAATTGATCCAATTATATCAAATTTCTTTTTCTCCCTAAGTTTAATTCCACATTTTAGAAAGCCTCAAAAAGGAAACATATGTTGTATTACTTACAAAAGTTTACCTTATATCTCTGTTTTAGTAGCTCTTTATCATGAAACACAAGAAGATATCAATATAACCATATCATCCTTAATAAAACAAACTTATCCAAAACAATACTATGAAGTTTTAATGCTAATTGAACCCGATGATCAGATGACAAAAATATATGCAAAGGAATGTTTAAAAAAACTATGTAACGCAGGTATTTCAGGAAGAATTATTAAAAGTGATGGAAAATTGAAAATGAAACCCCATGCACTCAACTTCGGAATAAAAGAATCTCGCGGTACTTATTGTGCTTTTTATGATGCGAGCGACTATATAGAAAAAGACCAAATTGAAAGAGCTATTTCGTTGATGATTAATGAAAAATATGACGTGGTACAAGCCATAGTACTGAGGAAAGGCAGATCTTTTTTAAGTTGTTTCCTTTTTTTTGATACTCTATTATGGTTTAGAAAATATCTTCCATTTATGTTAAGGTACGCAAATGGAATGCCACTTAGCGGAGAAGGGTTGTTTATCAAAAAGTGTGTTCTCGAAGAAGTAGGATTATTCCCAGAGGTTCTAACAGAAGATGCTGAAATGGGTCTTATTCTTACTGAAAAGAACAAATCTTTTGCCCTTTTAGAATCAATTGTTGTGGAAAAAACTCCTAAAAATATTAAAGCACATTTCACCCAAAAGTTAAGGTGGTTTAGAGGATATCTCTCCTGTTTATCAAAACTTCCTCAATCTAATCTTACACTTAAAAAGAAATTCTTTTTTTTGCTTTTATTTGTGAGTCCTATAAATTCTGCATTAGCTTTCTTAGGTTGGCTTATGATAATAATATTTGGAATTTCAGAAATTTTTCAGTCAAATTTGGAAATACCGATATTTTGGATTAAATGTAGTGTTTATGAAAATATCCTTTATTACTGGTCAATTTCGCTTGTTTGTTTCGGTATTCCTTTGTGCATTCTCTCTTATGGGCATACACTATTTAGTTCAAAAATGGGAAGATATATCCCATTACTTTTTTTAGCTCCTGTTTACTGGATGTTTGTTGGGTTCTGTGCGATATCTTCATTTTTTCGTGGAAAAAAGCACTGGGGAAAAACAAATCGATAGTGACAAAGTTATTAGAAACGGGCGTATCCAACATTTAGGGGAAGGAATTAATAATAGTTCATATTTTTTGTCTGAATCAGAATTGTCAGAATTTAAGAATTAACAGAATAAAGATTCGCTTAAGTAAGCGATCATAAGTTTTCGGGTAGATAAAAGTATCGCCTTCCGGTTTATGTTCGACCACCTGGTATTGAAAAATTTCGGTTCATGCACGACCGCCTGGGGTTGAAACGCCCTTTCAGGGCTACATCGTTGGTTAATTTTTACCCAGGGCGTTGCCCTGGGCTGGTATGTTGCCGCCCTTTCAGGGCTAAGAAAACAAATGTCCTACTTTACTTTTTAGGAATGCGCCCCCTTGTTTTATTAGAAAAAGACAATATGGAGATATGGATAATGGAGTCATTCGATTTGGAAGACGTTCTTTTTTTGTGTTGTTGTATTCCTACCATAAAATTTGAATAGGATACACTAAACCTATATACAAGTGCAATGTAGTGGCAAATCTTAAGTTCGCCCTTGAAGAAAAATCAAAATCTACTCTTTTTTCGATGATTATTGAAGAGCTTAGGGATGCTTGAAAAAAACATTAATAAAAGTTTAATTTCCCATTCATCAAATCCTGAACAACCTGGTGATATCTTTCAACAGTACCAGTATCATGAATGTATTCCTCTGTTTGATAAGCATAAATGGATTGATTATCTTTTAATATCGAAGGGATAAGGTGTTTTTCAATGTTTTGCTTTTTATTTGGTATGATATAATCAAACAGTTTGGGCGTAAAAACAGATATCCCGGCATAGGCATAGTGTGATGTATCAAAATCAGGAGCATGAGGGCGAACATGAATTTGTTCAATTCTATGTTGTTCATCTGTTGCAACAAGGTCACTGTCAAGTGGATGGGGATTGATATGAGTTACTAAGGTTGCAATGCCGCCCATCTTTCGATGAAAATCAAACAGATTGAACAGGTTAATATTAAAAATTGTATCTCCATTGATAACCAGGAAATCCTTGTTCAGACGATCCTTGAGAAGATACAGACTGCCAGCAGTTCCCTGGGGCGATGATTCAATTTCATAATCCAGATCAACATCGAATTTAATGCCCGAGCCAAAATAATCAGTAATTGATTCAGATAAGTAGCCAAGGCACATATGAATTGTTCTGATATCGTAAAATTTTAATTGTTCTATCTGATGTTGCAAAAGCGGTTTTCCTTGAAATGGAATCATGGACTTTGGGATATCTGGAAAAATTGATGATATCCTTGTACCTTTACCGCCAGCCAGTATAACAGCATTCATAATAATACCTCTTTGATTGTTTTACAAAGAAAATGGACTTGTACATTGTTTCGGCCATTTTCATCTTTGACTGGAGTCCAAATCATTAAATTTGAACGTCACGCCCACATCTTATGATGTAGGCTCAAATGAACGTCCAAAAGAAATGACCAAAAAATCGGTCATTTTTTTCACCTGTTTGATCCTGTATTTTTTTAGCAAAGGCTATGCCAGTAAAATGGCTTCTTTTTAGAAAAGATTAACAAAACCTTCCTTTTTCAGTGGAATATCAACATCCTTTAGAAATGGCAGGTCTGTTTTAAATTTGATCTGTGTATCAAATTCATAGGATAAGGACTGTTTTTTCATAATTTGATTATAAACAGTTTTTCCCATTTCGAAAAAATTGAGTTGGATAGGAATAGATATTTTGGACTGACCATGTTTTTCAAAAGAAATATTTTTATTCATCGTGCCATCAGCCCATTTCAGTCCATCAACAGAAAAGTTATAAGAAAAATCATTTAACATCATTAGAAAACCATTTGGGTTATCCAGGGCAATATCTAATAATAGATTTGCTGATGCAAAAGACATTGATTTAATACGTAAACCTTTTACTGAAATTTTTGGTATTTTTAAAAGTGGCAAACTGCCTTTTTTATTAAAAGGAATTTTTATGCGCCCCAGAATGGGAACATCAAAATGAAGGTTTCCTTTGAGCTCATATGGCGCCTGATCTTTCTTGATCATTGTATTAAGTGATTGATACAAGTCCATAAAATGAATTCGGACAGGGACTTTAACCTTATTTTCACTCAAAGCGGAAATGGATTGATTTAGGGCATTTTCACCTTTTAAAAAAACATGATTATCAACCAAAAAATTATAATTAAAAGCTGGCAAATGAATACCCATGGGATAATTATTTTTCACACGAAGATTCATGATCAGATCCATTTCTTTTAGACCTGCACCGACAATATTGACTTTGTCAACAGATAGGTCAGGTGGACGAATTCCTCCCAGTTTTTGTAAGGTTGCACAGCCCAAAAAACTCATGATGCACATTATAATTAGCATTTTGTAAGTTTTATTCATAAAAACCCCCTTTTATCAAGAATTGCTCTGTTTTATTCGCTTGTCTTTATAATCGATTCTTTACAAAAAAGCAATGAACGTTTCATTAATTTTAAATGAATTTATCTATTGGAACATTGTTTGCAATAAGAAATTAACATTTTTTCTATACACAAACGAGTTTATGGGATATTTCATGTCAAACAAAAAATATCATGTCATATTTTCAGGTCAAATTCTGAATGGATTTGATGAATATGACGTCCAAAAAAATTTAGAGCCGATATTTAAAGATCAAGTAGCGCATATTTTAAAAAATGCCCCCATCCCAATCAAACAAAATATTTCATTAGACCAGGCGGAAGCCATCACAAAAAAAATGGAATTATTGGGTGCAAAATGTGAAATATCGCCATCAGAAGAAGATGAAATGACGCTCTGTCTTGAATCTGAGGAATCACCACTTGCACTGGAAACATCTTCTGAGGTGCCGGATCAAAATGATCATGTTGTTTCTTATGAAAAAAAACCTGATACCTCCCATTCTTCCCAACGAATGATTTGTCCCAGTTGTGGCTTTGAACAAGCGCAAAACAAGGATTGTATCAATTGCGGTATAATCATTGATAGGTATCAAGATACCACCGAAAATACAGCTGAGACACCATCAAAAAAGGACATCCTGCAAGAGTACCTTGAAGAAATGTCCAGAGAACAAGCACCTGAGACAGAAATTGAAATAGAAAAACAGGGGACACCATGGTTTTTAAAAATGGTTACCAGCCTGATTATCTTAATGCTTTTATCTGCACTTGGATGGTCTTACCATTTTTTCGTATGCAAAAAACCCTGGCGTCAATCAGCAATTGAAAGCGTTTCAATTGAAGAAATCAATGATGAGGACCTTAATGAGAATTTATCTCAATTGCAATCCAAAAAAGAAACAATTGCAGCATTACAAAAAGCACTGGAACGTAAGAAAAAATTTCAGTCTACAAGCTCCTTCAGTCAATCAGAAGAACAATTCAAGTTAAAAAATATCCCCATCCCTTTATTGCGGCATTATATAGGCAAATATGTTTGGGTGACCTGTGACAATGATTCAGTTCACCAGGGCACCTTATCTGCTATTTATACAGAACAAATCATATTAAAAAAAGCAGGTTATAACTTAACCATACCAATCAACATTTCTATGATAAAAACAGTTGAATATGACATGTCTGAAAGTGATTATGATGATGATATCGTTGCGGCTTACCAGGCATTCAAACGAAGAACAGAAGAAACCTTTCAAAAAATTTCTCTCAGTCAATTAGATATTTATAAGGGCAAAAACCTTCGCATCAAATTATGTAATGGACAGGTCTATGAAGGGATACTCAGTAAAAATAAACCAGATGCAATTACGCTCCAAAACATTGTTTATGGACAGTTGGTCTCATTTGTCATACGCAAAAACAGCATTAAACACATATTATATTAGTCATTAAAAAACTCGGGTAGATAGTGTCATGATCGCATTTCGCCATTTGATCTCAATTGTAACTTGTAATTGATTATCTGCAGTTTGATGCCTTTGTTGGCGTATAAAATACCAGACATTATTGCGAAAGATACTGTCAGAAATGTTGCTCAAGTCTTTTGATACCAAAGCATGATCAATATACTCCTGTGCAATTAACATTGCATTGTATCGTTCCTGAGCGGATTTTAATGTTCTTGCTGAAATAATATGGGTATGCACCAAAGCAGTCAAACCAAAAGATAAAATGATCAGGGCAAACAGCAATTCAACCAATGAAAAGCCATCAGATTTGCATGGCCACAAAATAATCTCCATAATTTTCAAAATTAATTGTCTTGCTTTATCGAATTTCCAGACAAGAATTGATAAAACTTATTGGGCTTTATTTTCAGTCTCGCTTGTTTGTTCCACCTGTACTGTTTGTGATAATGGAACACTATTATATGACGGCCTGTAATCAGATCGGATAAGGGTACTGGTGTTGGCAGTTTGCCCTTTTAATGCCTCGGATTCAGATAAAGCAACATATTGATCGGCGGTGATATATTCTTCATCAGAAAGTTCTTCAATATCAACTTCATCATCCTGATCATCAGCTTGCCTGGGGATCATTTTGTCGAACAAACTTCTGAAGCGCTTCATAAATTTTGTTTTGGGCGATTTTTCAGCAGGTTCCTGGGAATCATTCTGATCTTCATCTTGAGAGTTTATTGTATTTTCTGCTGATTGCAATAATCGATCAGTTTCAGATTCTGGTGCATGCGTAGATTGTTGCTCAAGGGTATTTTGATTCGTGTCTTTTTGAATGTTGTTTTGAATAGATACATGATCATTCATCGATGATGTATCTTCAAGAGAATTTGCCTGGCCTTCTTCTAAAGTTGATGGATAGATCGGTGTCTGTATATGCGTAGTTGATTTTTCAGGTTCTTCATCTGGCAGTGATTTTCCCAGTTTTTTTGCAGCCCAAATGGTCAATTGTTTTCGATTAATTTTCTGATGATAAAGCGAATGGACAGGAAAACTTTTTCTGAATAAAATATTTTTAATATTTCCAGTATGCGGGTATGACTGTGCCAAATCAAGTAATTCATGTGTTAATGTACTGATATATTTTCCTGAGTCTCCAGGCGCCAACTCAATAATCAAAACAGGGGTCTGGTAAGGAATGGGTCCAACGCCAACGATAATACATCGATAAACACGTTCATGCTGCATAAATACAGCTTCACAGGGAATCGTGTACAAGGTTTCATCTTCAGATATTGTCACCCGATCCTGCTTTCGACCACAAAACCAAAAATTTCCTTTGGTATCCAGCCACCCAATGTCACCTGTTCGATGCCATATGGACTTACCATCAGGAATCTTATGTAAGGCATCATTTTTTGAATCGTTGTAATATTGTCTGGAAACTGCTTCACCATTAATAACAAGCTCTCCAATTCCACCTTTATCAGCAAGAAGATCATCAGACCAGTTATCAATTGGCCGGTCGTTCACTTCAATAACACGCATCTCTAAATCATCAATTTCTTTGCCCTGGCAGAGACCAAAACCGCGTTCAGTTTTAATCTGTGTTTCAGAAACAATTTTATGACTGCCAAGGGTTGAAATAATGGGTGCTTCAGTCATTCCATAGAGTGGAAATATTTGTGTTTTTTCACTAATGAACGAATGCAGCCTTTGTAACTCAAATGCAGGGTAAGGCTCTCCCCAGGATGCAATACGTTGAATTGATGGCAAGTAAATGGCTTCATCCTTTAAGAATTCTGTGAGCATCATTAATCGCGTGGATGACATCAGCAGATGGGTTACACCATAATCCCATATGGTTTCAATAAGTGTTCGTGGATTGAGCTTGCTTGCTTTTAAGCTGTGAGATTCTGGAAGAATCTGTCGCATGCCTATTGCAGGCGCAAGTATCATAAAAAATGGAAATGTCGTTATCAGCGTACTATCCAATGAGACTGACATAACAGATTTTATGCGTTCAATCATTGCATTAAGCATTCCATGTGTAAATACAGTTGGTTTGGGAATCTCAGACTCACAGCTTGTTGAAAAAACAATCATTCCTGTATCAGAACTACGCATTTCAGCTGGCTGAAATGTGGTGTGTTCATTTCTTTGCAGGTCTGTGATAGATATGCCTTTTGAAAAACATCGTTTTTCAGTGCTAATTTGGAGATGGACACTCTGGTAATTGTTTGCTTGAAAAATCTGAATCGCCTGATATTTGGGCTCAGTAATCAATATTTCAGGCTCAACAGCTTTTACGCATTGTGCCATTTTCCGCATTCCAAGAGCAGGTTGAAGTAAAATCGGTACGGCCCCAATTTTCAGAAGTGCATATGTGATTGAAAACCATTCAATACCAGGTAATAGTTGCAAGGCAGCTCTCGTACCTCGTATCACACCAGCCTGTTGAAGCCCTCTGGCCAAATCATTGGATCGCTGGTTAAGCTGTCGTAATGTTAAATGTGAATAGGCCATTTTTCCATTGGTATCACGCCCGGACAGACATGTTATTGCCTGTTGATAGGGAGCCACCTGAGCCAATTCTACGATATGCCTTGAAACATTCGCCTGTTCAGTAGATCGTGATCCAGAGACACTTGTTTCATTTTTTTGTAAATTATTTTTTATCGTGGACATAAATTTATCTCACTACAGCCGTTTATATTTTTAAATAATGAGTTGTTCATTTTATAATTATTTAAGTAAACCTTCATAACCTTTTGGGGTAAAATAAAATCTGTATGCCTTTACAAATTCATTGCCTAAAGTCCAATTATTAAAGTTTAGGGGCTGAATTGCAAAAAATGACGAACGATCAAATTTACATATTCTAACTCCAGGCAACGTTTTTTCATTTCATACGCTTGAGCTTCTTTACCTAAAAATTCATGCATGCTTACTTATCGTTTTGTGCAAAATAAGACACAATATATTAAGTTAAGATGGATTTCAAGCTTAAATCGTTGAACCTGTTTTTTGATTTGTAATATACATACGTCCATGTTTATAAAGATACCTAAATCTTGTTGACAATACGAATTGTTTTCAATATTTGATAGAATAAAAAATAGTCAAGCAAAATAAGTTCGCTTATTTTAGTAAACAAAATAGCTGGACATATTTTCATAAAAAAAAGAAATGCATCCATATTGTATCGAAACGATATAAGGAGCATTCGAAATATTGACCTGCTAATTTTGGAAATATAGATATCAATAAGGAGAATACCAATGGCTGAAAAACAACAGGCCGAAGCCAGCGCATGTAGTGCAGGCACACAAAACATGGCGCAAAAAATACAGGATCAAACCATAGAAAGCACACTCAGCAAAATAAAGAATAAATTGCTTGTAATGAGTGGCAAGGGTGGTGTGGGTAAAAGCAGTATTGCAGCAAATATCGCTGTGGGATTGTCCAGGCGGAACTTGAAAGTCGGACTTATGGATGTTGATTTGCATGGACCCAGTATTCATGGTATCATGGGAATTGATGGTTTACTTGAAATTACGACTGAAAAACTGGCTATTCCAAAAGCATTCAATGATAACTTGAAAGTCGTATCCATGCAATCTCTCATGCAAGAGGCTGATCAAGCAGTTATCTGGCGCGGTCCCCTAAAAAATGGTGTCATTCGACAATTTATTGCAGATATGCAATGGGGAGAACTGGACTATTTAATTATCGATTCACCACCAGGAACTGGTGATGAACCTTTGAGTGTCGCGCAAACCATTCCTGATGCACGTGCTGTTGTTATTACGACCCCTCAGGATGTTGCCCTTGCCGATGTACGTAAATCAATCAATTTTTGTAAAAAATTAAATATGGACATTGTCGGTGTTGTTGAAAATATGGGACCATTCCAATGTCCCCATTGTGGAAAAGAAATCGCGCTATTCAAAAAAGGGGGCGGACAGATAACTGCTGAGAAAGCACAGATCCCATTTCTTGGTACTGTTCCTTTTGATCCTCAAGTCGTTCATGCCTGTGATGAGGGCAAACCCATAATGAACCAATCTCTCGATAATGACTATACCCGTGCCATGAATGCTGTTTTAGACAAGATTATTGCATAAATAACACTTAACAGGCAGTCATATGTTCAATCAGAATGGCTGCCTTTTTTTTTTAATGAAAATCTTATATTTTTGGCATTTATTAGGGAAAAAATCCATGAAATATATTTCCAGAACACTCTTGTTTGATCAGAGAGATCATGAATTATTAAAACTTGTCAACAATATACAAAGCGGTGAAAAAACGAATGACTATTTCAAACGACATTTCTATCCATATTATCACCCTCGCGGTATTCAAGAAATGGTGGAATCACGAGGCATACGTATTGCCTATTCAGTTATTTATCTGATAAATTCACTTGAAGTTGGTGCCATGAATGAACGATTAAATGCACTGCGTTTACTTCGGGATTCTGTTTTGAATGCCTCGGAAAGTACATTACAATTAAACACTGCAAGAGTTCTCATCCAGATAATGAAAGAACTGGTGCGTGCAAAAGGCAATTATGTGCGTCAATTTGAACTTGCCCATAGTTTTCGAATGGCAACATCTGGAAAACCCAGAGTTATTCGAAAGTTATTGCGACAGTATCATCTTTTAGAAATGCCAGAAAGCTGGAATCAAGTATCCTTTGATGATCATGTTCATGATGCAAATACCAAAGGCCGAAAAACATCATCTCATTTAATCATGGATGCATGGATCAAAGGTATTTTAAGACTTCGGGTTATTTATAACAATTATATTGAAGCTCGCTTTGTCACTGAATTGGTTGAAGCGGCCAGAATTATGGGCATCACTGTTCGAATTGGAATCGAGTATACAGGATTGTTCCGAGATAAAGTTGCACAGTTTATATGGGTTCCACGAGGTTTTATTGATTCTCAGGCCTTTTTGTGTTTTCTGGCTGATCCCAGAACCGCATCTATGATGAAAAAAGGAAAACAAATTTCAGAATTTCAAAAAGCATGTATCCTGGAATTGATGAATGCTTTTAACAACAAACATCGAAAAGAAATTAATCAGACCTATGGCATTCAACTGGAGCCTATCTCACCATCTGAATTTTTGGAGTTTGTTGGTATTGGGCAGGTGTTCCGATTTCATTTGGCCATTCTGATTGAAAAAAAAATATATGAATTATTGCAAAACAATTTATTTGATCAAAACACTGATCCCAAAGAATTATTGGATCAACTGAGCGCTGAAAATATTTTAAAAAAGTATCTGTCGTCTGAAAAAAATCCGGATGTAACGCATCCTGAATGTATGCACTTGCAAGCCAATTGCCCTGAACTATTGACAGCCCCACCAGAAGAGATAATTGCACAATTGATTCAACTTAACTCTGCATATCGGATTACTTTAAATTTAAAGGGGTTGACACCCGAGGATGTTCTGGAGATATTGTACGATTCTGAAGGCACGATCACCCGGCTTGAAATTTTTAATTACAATCATTTTGATATGGAAAACAAAAGTATTCTTGAAATTGTTAACCTGCAAACGGCCTTGAATGATGGCAATGTTATTGCTTTGAAGCGCATGATCAGAAATATGATTGATGGACAAACCGATAAGGAAAGAATAAAAAAGCTATACACCATTCTACACGATATCGGATATGTTAAAACGATGTATCAGTTCACTCCACTAAAAGCACGCATTGGCAGCGATTCTATTGGTCGATCCAGAAAAATCAAGGGGATGGGTTTTGCCATTATCAAAACACTTCCCAGAAAAGCACAACGTGAAATTCGTAAGAAAAAAAATGAGCAACGCACAATTATTCCTGTTCTTATGTCAGTATACAAACGCACGACATTGCTGCCATATCGTAGTCAAAGCACTTTTTTGAATTGTTTATTTAAAATTATTCCCAAAAAGAGAAAAGTTATTGACTGGGTTGTCAAGGAAATTCCTTGTCTTTCACCCAATGGAAATATTGTAACATTGGGTGGTATGCAGACATCCGGATCACTGGAATATAATCGAAATGTATCACTTGAAGATAGACTTACACCCAAACACTCATGGCGTTTTTTAAATACCAACTTGAAAAATTCATTAAAAGTGCTGGTTGGATTTATTCCTGCATTCTTGACCTTTGCCCTGACGAATGATTGGTGGGTGCTTGCTTATTTGGGTGCATTTATCTGGTTTGGTATTACAGGTATCCGAAATATTATTCAATCTGTTCTGGGAGGCGGTGGATTCAAGCGGTCGCCTTTACTTCGTTGGAATGATTATGTCAGTTGGGAGCGTCTGACTGATTCATTATTATATACCGGTTTTTCGGTTCCACTTCTGGATTATTTTGTCAAAACATTACTGCTGCAGAATACTTTTGACATTACGACTGCCAATCATCCCTATGCCTTGTATTCAATTATGGCTTTGGCCAATGGTATGTATTTATCCAGTCATAATGCGTTTCGCGGTTTACCCAAAGGGGCAATCCTTGGAAATTTTTTTCGAAGTATTTTGTCAATACCATTAGCTATTGTTTATAGTATGATTGCTGAAGCCAGTTTCGGATTAATTGGGATGAACAATGTGGGTGAAATTCTACAAAAATCTGCTGCCATTATATCAAAAGCCGCTTCTGATACAGTTGCCGGTTTAATTGAAGGGACTGCGGATCGTTACCATAACATCAAAATGCGACGAAATGACTACCAGGATCGTTTAGGTCTGTTATTTGATATTTATTCTCGCCTTGAAATGATGTTTCCCGACAAAAAACCCCTTGAGCTTTTACATGCACCAGAAGATATTCGACAATCGCGAAACGCTGAAGCTCTTGATTTGGGTAAAATTATTGTTATCATTTCCCTGGATATGCTCTATTTCTGGATGTTTCAACCGCGTGCAAGAAGTGCTGTTCATCAAATTGTACGATCGTTATCAGAAGAAGAACGTACCATTTTCTTTCAATCTCAGCAGATCTTATGCCAAGAAAAAGAAATCAGCTTGCTACTGGTGAATGGTTTTTTGGGAGAAAAATTTGCCAAAGCATTGTCATTTTATTTGGGACGCTACAAGGAGTATTTGGATACATTATCCATTAGTACGATGAAAAAAACATGAATGATTCAGAAGCCAATCGTTTTTATCGCAATCAAATCAGGGAATCTTCACTTAAATGCTTTCATGTGCAAGTGGCTGAAACTGATTTATGTTTATATGCCAATCATGATTTAAAAAATGAAGCCTATGAATGCGTAATCACCTATCGTGAACATCTCGAATCTTTTATTCGTCAATATCCCTCTTTTGCTACAACATTAACCCCCTGGATCGAAACCCAACCTGCGCCTGAAATTGTTCGACGCATGATTCATGCAAGCCAATGCACAGGTGTTGGCCCAATGGCTTCTGTTGCGGGCGTTATTGCAGAAATGGTTGGGACAGATTTGCTTCAATACAGCAATGAAATTATTGTTGAAAATGGCGGTGATTTATTTATTCATAAAAAACAATCCTTTAACGTGGGGATTTTTGCTGGAAATTCACCATTTAGCAATCGGATTGGCATTCACGTGGATAGTGCTGGAAGATCTGTATCAATTTGTACATCATCAGCTGTAATTGGCCATTCATTAAGTTTTGGCAAGGCTGAAGCAGTCACAATACGTTCTTGTTCCGCTGCAATCGCTGATGCTGCTGCGACAGCTATTGCCAATCGTGTCAAATCGAAAGATGATATCTCAGATGCCATTGGCTTTGCCAAAAATATTGCTGGCGTGGATGGAGTTCTTGTATTGATGGGTGATACAATTGGGGCATGGGGACTTATTGAAATTGTCCCCATGAATTACAAATAAATAGAGGCAGGGGATGTTTCAGTGCGTATTCCTGAATTTACAGCAAAATTTGTGGCAGACAAAATTTATGGCACTGATTAACAATTTAAGAAAATTAAGTATTATGACATTGCTGAACAAAGAAGTAAAGAATGACAACACAAATTCATGCTGCAAATAAGGCGGGCAGATTTTATGTCAGAAAAAATCAAAGTTGGACGATCATACCCTTTACTTTTTTATGAATTATAATTGTCAATGGCTTTTAGTATGTGTTATAAGCCAGAAAATCAACCAAAATCAACTTTTCAGGAGTTGTCATGCAAAATATTTTGCCGATAAAGTTTGCTGAATTTGTCACCAGTGCAGTGAAACCATCCCAATACCCAGAATCATTGCCTCAAATTGCATTTTGTGGGCGCTCGAATGTAGGGAAATCTTCAATGATCAATTGTCTACTAAATCGAAAAAAATTGGTCAAAACGAGTTCTACACCTGGAAAAACACGATTGATCAACTTTTTTAAAATCAATGAACGTTTCTATTTTGTAGATCTCCCCGGTTATGGTTATGCCAAAGTTTCAAAAAAAGAACGTGCGAAATGGCGCCCCATGGTCGAAGTTTATTTTAAAAGCAAACAGAATATTCTTGGCGCAGTGGTATTATTGGATATTCGGCATGATCCCAGGAAAGAGGAGCTTGATTTATTGTCATGGTTTGATCAATATCATATTCCATATTTAATTGTTTTAACAAAAGCCGATAAACTTTCAAAGAACAGACAAATTAGCCAACATAAAAGGATCTCTGAGTTTCTTGTCTGCCCAAAGGATGTAATTATCTGTTTTTCTGCAAAAACACGTCAGGGTAAAGATGATATTTGGTCAGCATTTAAAGAAATTTTTGAAAATTGTAAGGAGCCAAACAATGAATGAATCAAACTATCGCTCCGGATTTATTGCCATTGTTGGTGCTCCAAATGTAGGAAAATCAACATTATTGAATCAATTATTGGGACAAAAAGTTTCAATTATCTCAAAAAAACCGCAAACAACACGAAATCGTATTTCAGGAATCTATCATCAAACCGACTGCCAAATGATTTTTTTGGATACACCGGGTATTCACATATCCAACCGATTATTAAATCGTCGCATGGTGGAAATTGCTTTTTCAACTGTTTCTGATGTCGATATTTTGCTTGTTCTCATTGATATCACCAATCCAGATCAATCATCAGAACAATACTTATTTGATCACTTACAAACGCTTAAGAATCCAGTTATTCTGGCACTTAACAAGATAGATTGTTTTCAAAAAGAAGACCTTTTACCAATGATTCAGGCATATGATGCGCAATATCCATTCAAAGCCATTGTACCAGTTTCAGCCAGGACTGGTGAACAGGTTGACCAATTGGTCAAAGAAATGAAAAAAATACTGCCATTTGGGCCAGCTTATTATCCCAAAGATCATATTACCGATCTTCCAGAACGTTTTATTGCATCGGAAATAATTCGAGAAAAAATATTTCAACTGACCAACAAAGAAATACCTTATGCAGTGGCTGTCACAATTGAGCATTTTAAAGAATCATCAAATGGTCGAATAATTCATATACACGGTATTATACATGTGGAAAGAGACTCTCAAAAGGGAATTATTATCGGTAAAAAAGGGTCCATGCTCAAACGAATTGGATCTCGGGCGCGTCAAGAAATTGAACGAATGGTTGGCATTCAAGTCATGTTAAAATTGTTTGTAAAAGTTCAGAAAAACTGGACCAGTGATGAAAAGGCGCTATCAGTGTTTGGTTATGAATAATCATTCGACCATGAAATGGGGCGTATGTATAAGTTGGGGGAACATGTTCCCCCCCAACTTATACATACGCCCCATGAAATGTTGATTAAAAATTACCATATGTCCTTCTCTGGCACGACATTTCAACAAATTAGTTCTGTTTATTTGGATCAAATAAAGAATCTCGCTTGGGTAATTGATATTTTCTGACATCATCTAAATATGAAGATTCCATAATTCGTTTATAGATGATATCAGCAAAAGAGTCATCATACCCAAAATGCTTGCCATATATGACCTTAACATCTGGATACTTCGTAGCTTCTTTTTGTAACATTTCTGGTATATCCAGAAGGATATGAAGTCCCTTGTTTAAGAAATAAGGTATAACAATAATTTTTTTGGCGCCTTGTGATACACATGTTGCCAGCGCTTCTGGAAAATTGGGTCCTAATCTGGATAGATAACAGAATTTGATCATATCCAGTTCGTATTTTTTATTTAGAATTTCGACAATTTTTTCCATATCACGACCTCCACCAGGAACGCGACTGCCATGTCCTAAAAGTATAATTGCTTTCATTTGTTTTCTCCATATATGATGAAAGTACGTATCCAATAATTGGGCACGTCCAAGTTGGACGATCATATGTTAACTTGGATACAAATTACAAATGATTTTATGATCATCCAACTTTTAATTTTTCCTGGCATCAAATCTGCCCTCTTGATTTGCTGCACATTTAATCCAACAGATTTGTTTTTAAGCAAATGAGCATGTTTTATGCTAGGAAAAACCAAAGTTGGACGATCATATTAAAAAATTAAAGATTGATCTAAAAAAGGTATATCTTAAAAATTGTACATTTGCTCTTTAAATTACAAAAATAAAAACTCAATCCCTTTCTGAGCATGGACTCCCTGCTGAAAAGGTTGTTTGACTGCTTGCATTTCAGTAATCAGATCAGCGATTTCAATAATTCTTTTTAGGGTATTTGGATATGCCCATCTGACAGGTCCGACCTGTCCGGCCTATCAGATGGGTGAAGTTAATATTCGAGCATTCCTAAGTATAACAATACCCCTCATCAGGAAATTTTTCAGAACGAACATCATCACAATAAGTTCTTATAGCTGAATCGATACGTTTACACAACTGATCATATTGTTTGACAAACTTGGGTACTTTGCGATCAATCAATCCCAACATGTCATGTAATACCAAAACCTGACCATCGCAATGAATACCTGCACCAATACCAATGGTTGGTATTTTGAGATTGTCAGTAATTTTTTTGGCAATATCTGATGGAATCCCTTCCAGAACCACTGAAAATGCACCTGCCGCTTCAACAGCTCTGGCATCATCAAGCAATCGCTCTTCATCACGCTGAACCTTATAACCGCCCATTTGATGCACCGATTGTGGGGTTAATCCAATATGCGCTTGAACAGGTATACCAACTCCAGTCATGCGTTTAATTAATGATACAACAGAAACACCTCCTTCAAGTTTGACTGCTGTGGCTTCAGTCTCTTTCAAAAAACGCCCTGCATTATGCAACGCTTGACTTTCATTTAATTGATACGACATAAAAGGCATATCACCAATTACCATTGCACGTTTAGTTGCTTTTGATACCATTTTTGTATGATAAATCATTTGATCCATTGTAACAGGTAAAGTACTGCTTTCGCCCTGAATGACATTTCCCAGAGAATCACCCACCAAAATGATATCCACACCAGCCGCATCAACAATGCTTGCAAATGGATAATCGTAAGCTGTTAACACTGTTATTTTTTTTTTTTCGGATTTCATTTTCATAAGTTGAGTGACTGTTATTTTTTGCATAAGACCTCCTTTTTTTTCGAATAAGTTCACAAGAAGCGCATTCCCAAAAAGTGGAATAATTTATAAGACTTGATTAATAGTAACGAAGATTGGTTGGAAACTATACTCGTATACTTATCCAATTTTTTTTGATCCTAACACTCAATGTTCAAACGTGCGTATGTACATGTATCGGAAAAACAAAATCCTGTTTTATATTGGTTCAAGTGCAATTCCGCTTGCTAACGCGCGCGGCTCTGAAAATTTCGGCAGTTTTTTATCTGAGCCGCGCGCGTTAGCAAGCGGGACTGTACTTGAACCAATATAAAGCAGGCTTTCCGAAGACGCACATAAGTAAGGCTAATCTATAATTTGCCCGAAGGTCACTATGTTCCCCCAACTTGTACATACGCCCGTTCCCGGGCACGGCAGGGCCGCCCAAACAACGTTCCCATGAAGAGTCTGGGAATACGAGCAATACCAGCTTTTCAATAGTCAAGACAAAAAAACTTGAACATCAAGTAACAATAATTTATACAAATCCTTAATATGAAATGCAATAATATATTTGCCATAATAATAAAAAAGGGTTATATCTAATAAATACGAAATATTCCAAAATTATAAGGAACGTCTCATAAACATGGCTTCAAAACATGGCAAAAAAGAATCATGCATTGATTTTCCAAATGAAATAAAAAAAAATGGACCGAACAAAAAACAAGCAAGTATTCATATTGGTGAATATTATGCTTCAAATGTACCGACCATTATTTATACGCTTTTGGGATCATGTGTCGCTGTGTGCCTATATGATAGAAAGAAAAAAATTGGTGGCATGAATCATATTTTACTGCCAGGTAATGCTTCGATGGATAAGTTTAATGATTGTGCTCGCTATGGTATTAATGCAATGGAATTGTTAATTGCAAAAATTATCAGTTTGGGTGGTGAAAAAAAAAATTTGGCCTCCAAGGTCTTTGGAGGCGCCAATTTGCTACCTTCAATACCATACGAACGATGTGTTGGGAAAAAAAATGTGTTTTTTGTACTCAATTTTCTCGCCAAAGAATCAATCCCCATATTAAGTCAGGATGTTGGTGGCAATGATTCCAGGAAAGTGTTTTTTCATACAGATACAGGTGATGTTTTTCTCAGACGTTCCTTATCAATTCATTATCAAAATATTTTAGATCAGGAAAATAAAGCCCTGAAGAAAATTCAAAACAAAAAAAACTCGCCCAATGATATTTACTGTTCTACCTTCAGATTCTGAATTTGAATTTGAATTTGAGCAACAGTTCGCTGAAGTTACGCAAACGTATTTCCATTAAAGGCAAACATTTTTCGATCAATATCCTGCAAATCTATATATATTCTATCCTGAGAAACATTTAATACAGTTCCCAAAAAACGATTCATTTTTGGAGCGATTTCCTTGCTTTGTTCGGCAGTCAATCCAATGCTTTTGAGCTGGACGAAGGCTGTCGGCCTTGTTTGACCGGCAAATATCATGGGAATATTTGTCGATAAGGATACCATCATTACGCGCTCCGGTTTGTTCAATAATTCTGCCATAAATGAAGATATTTCTGAAATGACAGACGCTGATTTAATTTCTTGATTTGTTTTTATATTGATATAGGGCACTTAAACCTCCTTTAGGGTATATGTACAGGAAAACTCAAAAAAACTTTTGAGCATTCCTGGTAAGAAGTCACTTTTCACACTTTATGTAAACAGTTTACACTTAAGCACCATCAAAACACACTATAAATGTAAATTTTTACAGCCAGAAAAATGACCACAAAATAAAAAAACATCCTTAACTATTTGGTTATATTTGTTTTTCAATAAACATCTGGCTTTTGGCACAAAGCATGCTCTATAAACAATCAGAATTCATTATGAAACAAAAAAAAAAGGAGGTCATTATGAATAGAGATATCACAACCGAAGAAGCATTATTTATCATACCCAAACGTTTTTTTTCATGTTTGATAATTGTTTTGTTTGGGATCAGCATTTGTGCCACATATGCAGATGCGCGAATAGCTGAATCAATAGAAAGTATGAATCAGTATCAGCCAAAGTCGCCCACAAATATTCACGTGTATATTTTGCCAGAGATGAATAAAATTCAGATTCGTTGGCAAAGTAATGATCATACAATCACTGGCTATGCCATATATAAAAATGGCGTTCTTTTTGATACCAGTCCACATACCTTTTATATTGATTATTGGCAAAAGTCTGATCTGGGACCTGTATATGAAATTACCGCATTTAATATTTTTGGTACAGAATCCAGAGCATGTAAGCCGTTTCGAATCAGGTAAATTATGAATCCAAAGGGTTACATAAAGCAAACGTGCCACAACCATAATGTGTTTTTTTGCCGACATGAAATACAGCTGCCATGTCAAGGTATGGCATCAGAAAAACTGGAATATTTTCATATGTTACTTCACCGGACCATAAACCAGGCTCATCCCTTAAGGCTGGCGTCAAATTGTATGAAATAACGCGCATATTACATGCAATTTCCCAGGCTTTTTTGACTTCAATTAATAGATGAGATGGTACTAAATCCCATAATTCTTTTCTAATGATTGATAATGAAAAAAAACTCCACCGCCGGACAACAGATTCGATAATTATCTGCATTTCTGGGATAAATTTATCGTGCATTTGAGAAAGATTTTGCGTTTCAAATTCAAAAGGCCGCAACCAGATTAATCGATTCTGTTTAGACATTTCGTTATTATAATACTCTTCAGTGAGATGACTATTCCATTGAAGTGGCTTTGGATGATACCTTAGATTAAGTTGCGAGTTCGCAATCAGGGGTTCCCACCTGTTGCCATTCGCAACCCACACTGATAAAATATCATAATGTCCCCAAATGCTCATACGAGATAGCGGAATGTTCTGCTCAATATACCCCAATTTTTCCATTGCAGGTACAATGGCTTCAAGAAAAAAGCCATGATCCGCACTATCGCCAATTAATTTAAGTTCCCAATAAATGACTTCTCCCTGACAATAGTTACGTTTGTTTGTATGAGGAAGAATAACTGCATTGATCGGCCAGGGAGATTCTGGATAGGGATCATCTATTGCAGGCCGCTGAAAAAGGTGTAATTTATTCGCATCCAAATGTTTATGCCATAGTCGAGCTTCACGTGTTGAAAGAGAATCTGCAATGGCATACCCTAAATTTTTTGAAATAGAAGCTGTAAAATCCAGAGGCAATCTTATCATTTGCTGATTAATTCGCCAGGCAATCAAGTAACGAAACAGTTTTATGGAATGCATAAAAAAAAGAGATTTCATTGTCTATTCCTCATCCTGAACGATGTTTGAGATACATTTGTCAGGATCAAACTTAACAAAGTCGAGTAATTCATAAAACAGGCTGATCTGTGATTCAGTCCAGGTTTTCATTTTCCAGGAATCCAAAAAATCGCGCGCTTCCGGTCGAACTTGCGCCAGAAACCGCCCCCAATAAAACTGTTTCTCGGTTACATCTTCAACCTCCAAGACTTGCCGCAAACGATCCTGCTCTTCAAGATATAAACCTCGCTTGAATATCTCAGCCATTTCAAGATAGCCAATAAAATCTGTTACCTCAAAAATAAGTTTTCCTTCACGTTCTCTTTCTCTTTTATGCACAAACTGAAAAGGCGATGAAAAAAACTTGACATACAATTGATCCTGTACCAAAGCACTTTCATCGAATATGGCACTACAAAGCAAATCAGACATGGTCAAAGTATCTCCGCCTTTAAATACTGGAAAAATTTGAATTGTTCCCAGCCAGTCAGGTCCTTGCATCATCATCATTTCCTGTAGCAAATTTTTTAGATTCCAACGATTCGTGCAACAGATAAATCGACTGTTATCAACAATATGACTAAAAACTTCATAATTGCTGGTTTTGGGATTTCGTTTGGGTGGATAATTAACAAAACACCATAAAGCAACGCTATGGCGCGCAATTGAACGTAGAACATTTTCACGCACCATAACCTGATTGCAGAAATAGCAATAATTTTTATTGAATAAACGTTCATAGTAGCTGCATCTTAAACATGGCCCAGTAAAGGCAGTCTGGGGAGACCCCAGACTTTCTTCTTTTGCGACAATTCCAGGTAGATCAGGCTCATCAGAGACTAAATCTATCGTTGCTATCAGCTCGCCACCAGTTCGGCATATTCGCAGCCAATCATAGGCATTTTGCATTGAGTGCATCCTTTAGTGCGGTATAATTCTTAATGCAATCTGTATTTAGTATTTTTGAAACATCAATAGATTGTTTCCATTTATCATTGGTATATCGGTTATCCCATCGAATTAAATAACTTTCTGGTAACAATTGAATTTTTAGAGCACCCATTCCAAGATACCGATTTTTACCACATTTATGTGCCAAGTCATCTTCAAGAATAATACACCATATCAGGCGCTGCAATTCTTCATCTTCCAAATTCCAAAAACGAATGGAAAACTGACACGTATTGCCAGGTAAAATGCCTTTGTTATACGATGCCTGAAATGTATCTGGTGAAAACTCATCAGACTGTATAACACAGGGGGCGACAGGTGCATGTGTAAAAATTCGCCAATCTTTGACTTTTGATGGTTTAATATTTGTTTTGGAACCTGTATCTTTCCAGCCTTGATTATTAAAAACCCAACTGCCATATGGATATGGCACTTTAAACCATGCAAGTGATGGATTATCAAAAAAACCAAAATCAAAAGACAATCGTCCCATCAATGCCTGGTTGGGGCCATGACCAACCCAGCCAAACAATGCATCAGTATCATTTAATGATTGGATATTGGGACTCATTACACTGGAATCACTGGCTATTGAATAAATATGGCGGATCATGCCTTTAAGCGTTTTTGCTGGAATAGCATACTTTTTGTTTTGATCACGTAAATCCTTGTTGGGTGGTGACATACTGAAAAAATCCCAACCATAAGCTGTTTCACTATCAATTTGACTAGTAAATGAAGGTTCTCCACTTTCTTTAATTGTCAGGGGGGTCAGTGTTTTCGCTTCAAGAATCAACGTACCGCAATGGCCGCCAAAGCTACGATGGGAAATAAAACCATCTCTTGTCAGAGGCGGTGTGGTCGCTTTGATATCAGCTTTCAAGGGGACTATGGGTGTCAATGCTTCTGCCAGTTGGTTCTGGCTAATTGATGCGCGTTGCCAGGGTCCATCAGATTCGAGTTTTTCAGGAAGCAATAAATTCAGCCATTTATCAACTATTTTTGATGGCTTTGCTGTTTGCCATTGAATATTATTTACATCAGCATTGACCCATCCAAAACCTGAAGTCTTTTCTCCACCTAATGGGATCTCTCCTTCCTGAAAATCTCTTAACAAATGGGTTAACACAGAGATCACTTCCTCATCTTTATCGATGATATCCATGATATCAATTCGCATATCAAACATAAGTTTTTGTCCATATGCGAACAAATAATCGCATTTGGCTTCTTCAACAGGTTTTCCTGTGGTGGGATCCATTCGAACACCATCCATTGAACTGAATGTTTGCTCTGCTGAATCAGGATCTTTTAAATAGGCATCAGAAAACAAAAGCAATCCGCGCTTACCCTGTTCGCCAAATATTCTTTCAAGGACATAGCTCGTTTTTGGGGATTTTTCTCCCCAAATGGTTTTTAGAATTTGAGATGCGCGTTTACGAAAAGCACCTTTAATCGTGCTTCCAGGAATATAAATTTCCCAACCTTCTTTGTTGTCAGATTGTTTCCATGTCAGCATCCGCATGAATACAGTATCATATGGTTTGCCATATTTTTTGGAAATGATTTTGCCTGATGGCCCGCCCGCACGAAAATCAGTCAAACGCTCTTGTGATAGTTCCTGACGCGTTCGATTACGATAATCCTGTAGAAAGGCAATGACATTTTTATCATTTTGAATACTTTTTGAAAGGTTGTTTGCATTTCTCATGTGTTTGTATTGAACGCGCATATGCGCCGACATAAACTCTTTCCAGGTAGCTGACTTGATGCCCTTTGGCGGATTATTTGGTTCACGCCAATCCCATTCAGATATTTTACCCTCACCGATCATTTGTTTGATCATGATATGTTCTTCACGAATGGATAATTCCATATCAATCCAGGCATCACTTTGAATCAGTTTAATCTGACGATCAATCTGCTGCATAATTTGCACATAGCAAGGTGTCAACAGTTTCTCAATTTTTTTAACCAATGCCACTTCATCAGTAATGATTGACGAAATTTCATCATAAGCATTATCATCAAAGCCCAAAGGTTTTGCAATTTCTTGCCACAGATTCTTATCCAGGGATTGGTCACTCGAGCTGGATTCTTCCAATACTTCAAGGGCACGTTTGGCTTTTTTAGCTTCTTTACCTAAAGCATCATTAAATGTTTTAATGGCAATATCTTTTGAATCAAACTTTTGATCCGCAAGTTTTTTCACCTTGTTTAAAAGTTTTTTCTGAAGCGGATACTTGCCTTTTGACAATTTTGCGATTCCAGCTGATGGAAACATCCAGAAAGATTTTTCTTGTCCTGCCTGATCCATAATAAATGCAAGAATTGCTTTGGGCAAAAATTGTTTGAACTTGTTTTTCCAATCTTCTGGACTGGAAATCGGACCACCAATACTTAATTTGAGACGTTTTGTAATTGGTTCTGGAAGCGTGCGTAAGCCTTCAAGAAGAATTCGTCCTTCAATTGCAGCAAATGCAGGCACATTTGGATCCAGTTTACCCCAATTCCATCCAACAAGAATGGGATTGGCAGCATCAATATTGACTCCAATGGTCAAATGGTTTGCCTGTGTTGTAATTTGCGGCTTTTTCAATGGTTTTGGAATGTCTTTATCCAATTTCAGTAAACATCTGCCTAAACCTTTTGTTTTTCCTGCACCAAACCAGAATCGGCCAGATTTAATTTCCTCGATTACATAGTACAGTTGTGCAAGTAAATCACCTTTTCTCAAAAGACTGTCATTGATATCCATACTGAAATCAAAAACTGAATTTTTGAACACAGTTTCCATCTTGTAATTTGCATTGGCTTCAGCAGCTGAACGATCTTCATCCAGACGAATTCCCATTCGCAGATCAAAAAAATTATTGTCCGCGTATGATTCCTTTGAGAGTTTACAATCCACACGACGAATAAGTGTATCGGGCATTGGAGAGTTATACAGGCGTAACCAAAGTGCATTTATCAATCCAATATTCTTTCCATTTCTTGATTTACCAACAAAAGCATCCATGAGAGCCTGAGCAGTCCCTGATATTTCACCAGATAAAGAGACCAATCGTTGGGTACCATCACCATCTCGTGTAAAAAGTGTTTTTCTTGCATTACCTCGGTAAATAGGTGATTCTGCAAATAATTTTCCTTTTAAAAGCATCTTTCGTTCCTTTCAAAGTTATTAAAGTTATTGATTGTAACTATGTTAAATTTTAACATATTTTTCGAGTATTTTTCAACATTGTATCCTTTTGCCAATGATGATCATTATGTTCAGGATACATCAAATTATAATGAAGGCCTCGGCTTTCCTTTCTAAGCATTGCCGATTCAATAATTAATTGTGCAACAATAGCAATGTTGCGCAACTCCAATAAATCAGAAGTTACTTTGAAATCCCAATAATATTCATGGATTTCTTTTTGAATGGTTTCAATACGACGTTGGGCGCGTTGAAGTCGCTTGTCTGAACGAACAATACCAACGTAATTCCACATTAAACGACGAATCTCGTCCCAATTATGAGAGACAACAATGGCTTCGTCGCTATTTGTTGTGCCAGTTTCATCCCAAAGTGGAATTTCACATATATCATCAAAAGAATTTTTTTTCAAGGTTTCAATAGCATTTTCGGCAGCCTTGTCTGCATAAACAAGAGCTTCAAGCAAAGAATTGCTGGCAAGACGATTCGCCCCATGCAAACCTGTACATGATGTTTCTCCAACAGCATACAATTGTTTGATATCAGTACGACCATTCAAATCTGTTGCCAAGCCGCCACACATGTAATGTGCTGCCGGGACAACTGGTATTGGATCTTTTGTCAGATCAAAGCCTAAAGATAAACATTTTTGATAAATATTGGGGAATCTTTTTGTAATGGCATCAGATGATTTGTGCGTAATATCCAGAAAGACAGCATCATCTCCAGACTTTTTGAGTTCATTATCAATTGCACGAGCAACAACATCACGACATGCCAGGTCTTTTCTTGAGTCATACTTATGCATAAAAGCATGCCCTTTTTTATTCACCAGAACAGCACCTTCTCCGCGAACAGCTTCTGAAATCAAAAAATTCTTGGCATCAGGATGATAAAGACATGTGGGATGAAATTGGACAAATTCTAGATTTGCTACACTTGCACCCGCCCGATATCCCATAGCAATGCCATCACCAGTAGCAACATCTGGATTGCTTGTATACAGATAAACTTTTCCCGCACCGCCTGTTGCCAGAAAACAAATTTTGGATTGAAAGGTCAGTACGCTATTTGAACGAACATCCAGAACATATGCCCCACAGCAAATATCTTCACGTGAAGAAATAACCATACCGCGCTTCATTCGCACAGAATAAGTCACCAGATCAATGGCAATATGATTTTCAAGCAGTGTGATATTTTTATTCTGTTTCACTTTCTCCAGCAAGACTTTTTCAACTTCACGACCGGTCATATCCTGTGCATGCACAATTCGATTGACAGAATGTCCGCCTTCACGCCCCAAATCCAAGACATGCCCAGAATCATTTTTACTGGCATTAAAACGAACTCCCAGATCAATCAGGTCACGAATACGATCCGGCCCTTCACGAACCACCATCTTTACAGCATCCTCATTACAAATGCCATCACCTGCATTCAGTGTATCTTTGATATGTAAATCATATGAATCCACAGAATCAAAAACTGATGCAATTCCCCCCTGAGCAAAATTTGTGTTGGTATCAGTCGCACCCTTTTTCGTAACCATGATAACTGAACCATGTTCAGCTAATTTGATGGCCAGGGATAAACCAGCAATACCAGTACCAATAATTAAAAAATCGGTTTGATCTGACATGAGTGGAAACCTTAAAATAAACGATTTGAACGTTTTTTCTGTGATGATTTTCCAATGAAAAAGCCCACAGCAAGAACAGCCAAAGCCATGCCAAACCCCCAAAATAATTGGTATGACTCCAACACCGCTTTTTCCTGTTTTAGCTGAACAAGTTCTTCTTGTTGTTCTTTCATTGCATCAGATACTTTATTGTGTTTGTTTTTTAATTCTTTGTATTTTTGGCAACCTTTGTTCAGGTTTTCATATGCATCTGACAACTTTTTTAATTCAATGACTTTTTTGCTCAATTCTTTTTTTATATCTTTATTTTCTGTTTTTAGCTTTTCATTTTCATTTGCAACGCTTTTTGTTTTATCTTTTAATTGTTCATGATCTTTTTGAAGTTTTTCAAGGAGATCACTTTTCGGAATATCAGTTGTCAGAAAACGTGTCATGACCCATCCAATTTTACCTTCATCTGTTTCAACGCGTGACCATTTATGCGATTCCTCAATGAGATCAACGGATTCACCAGAGGCCACAAGTCCGATTACCTTGTATGATACATCGGGGCCGGTTCTTAATGTAATACGCATCCGCTCTGTGACATAGCGATTCTCCGCGTATGCTGATGCAGACATAAGGATACAGGTTAATAAACAGTAAATACTGATTTGCATTTTCATGATGATCTCCTCTTTTTATAATTTATGGTTGAATACAATTCTTATTCATTAAAGTCAATACATTGTCAAGATACAATAATAATATTATCATATTTGATTGAAAATGTCTTGCCCTGTAAACACAATAAATAAAAAAAAATGAACAGGTAGAACGACATATTTTTTTATGCTTGATCAAATCAAAAAAGAAAATATATGTTTAACAATACGTTGGGCAGTTTTTCCATCCCATAAATCAGGGACTTTTCTTGTTTGTGGTTTTCTGTTTAACAAGTCATGAACATAATTTTCTAGATTATCGATGTTACACAGTCGATTGCTACCCTGTGTAATTGTAATGGGACGTTCTGTATTTTCACGTAATGTCAGGCAGGGAATGCCTAAATAGGTTGTTTCTTCCTGAATACCGCCAGAATCTGTTATAACGATATGCGCGTTCATCACTAAATTCATGAAAGGAATATAGGCCATTGGTTCATAAATCATTATATCTTGTGCATTAGAGAGTTTGTCATATAGCTCGAATTCTCTTAATTTTTTCGCTGTTCTAGGATGGACAGGAAAAACAAGCGTCAGTTGTCTAGATATGTTTAAGAGCGTTGTTACAATTTTTTCCATACTTTTATAACTATCTACATTTGATGGACGATGAAGTGTTATTAATCCAAAAGATTTATCAGAAAGATTCAATTCTCTGACAATATTCGTTGCTTTTATTTTTGATCTTGTCATTTCCAATGCATCAATCATAATATTACCAACGCAATGAATACGAGATTTTTTTATACCTTCCGCCATCAAGTTGGCATCAGCATCAGCTGAAGGTGTCCACAAATAATGGCAGATACGATCTGTCACAATGCGATTTATTTCCTCGGGCATTGAGTTATCAAATGATCTCAACCCAGACTCAAGGTGGGCAACGCAGAATCCCATTTTCACCGCCGCTAAAGAAGCGGCTAAAGTGGAATTAACATCACCTACCACAATAACAAGGTCTGGCTGTTGATTAATAATCAGCTTTTCATATGAAATCATGACACGTCCTGTTAGTTCTGCATGCGAACCACTACCCACTTCCAAATGATAATCGGGAAAAGGAAGTTCTAAATCATGAAAAAATGCATCAGACATATTCGGATCATAATGTTGACCTGTATGAATGATGACAGGAGAAGCCCAGATTTCTCTTTTAAGCGCATGATATAATGGTGCAATTTTCATAAAATTGGGACGTGCGGCTGCTACAAGATGAATGATATATTTTTTTTGCATAATGAATATCCTCTTGTTATGGACTTGACAAAATCTTATAAACAATGAATAATGATTTTATATTTTATGAAATGATTGTATACATTGCACTATACAATAAAAATCATAACTTAACCAGATGAAAAATTTAAAACAAAAGGAATATGAATGAATATGCATCCAATTCAAATAGCTGATGGTATCTATGATGTTGGTGTCAATGACTGGAATGTCCGCGACTTTCATGGATATTCAACACCAACTGGAACCACTTATAATGCTTTTTTAATCATTGATGAAAAAATTGCGTTAATTGATACAGTCAAGAAAGACTTTGCCCATCAACTCATAAAGAATATTACTGAAATTGTTCCACTGGAAAAAATTGATTATGTGATCAGTAATCATACAGAAATGGATCATTCCGGTGGATTACCCGCCATTATGCACCGGATTGGCAAGGACAAACCATTGTATTGTTCAAAAATGGGACATAAAAATTTGGCCATGCATTATCGAAATAACTGGAACTATCATGCTGTTGAGAATGGTGAAGAACTGAATCTTGGTAAGCGACAATTAACCTTTTTAGAAGCCAGAATGTTGCATTGGCCAGATAGTATGCTCACATATGAAAAGACCGATAAAATTCTTTTTTCAAGCGATGCTTTTGGACAACATTATGCTGGATATGAAAAATTTGATGATCAAATCAATTCTGAAACATTGCTTCACCATTCCAAAAAGTACTTTGCAAACATTATTCTTCTTTATGCCGGTCAGGTGCAAAAATTGCTGAAAACAGTCAATGACATGGGGCTAACTTTTAACATGATCTGCCCAGATCATGGCATAATTTGGCGCAAAAGACCGAATGCCATTCTTGATGCCTATGCAAATTGGAGTGAACCCATTTATTCAAAAAAGGCGGTCGTTGTCTATGATACCATGTGGCAAAGTACAAAAATGATGGCCGAACAAATATGTGAAGGCATTGTCTCTGAGGGCGTTAATGTTCGTCCCATGAATCTGCGAACAAACCATCGAAGTGATATTATGACTGAATTACTGGATGCCAGTGCACTTGTTGTAGGATCTCCAACATTAAACAACAATATATATCCCACTGTGAGTGATTTCCTAACATACATGAAAGGTTTACGTCCGCAGAACAAACTGGCTGCATGTTTTGGTTCTTATGGATGGAATGGAGCGTCTATTAAAATTCTCAACAATGAATTGGCATCAATGAAATTCAAAATGATTGATGAAACAGGTTTAAAAATTCAATACGTACCTGATGAAAAAGGATTAAATGCATCCTATGAGTATGGTCAAACAATTGCCAAAGCTATTTGTCAGTTGTTATAAAATAATCAATTGATGATGTATCGGGCAGGTCAGACTTTGGACGGCCGGCCCAATTTTTGAGATTTGTGATATGAAAATTCCTGTAATAGAACCAGGCAATTGTATACAATGTGAGGTTTGTTCAACTGTCTGTCCATCAGTCTTTCATTTAAATGATCTGGGTTTTGTTGAAATAATTGAAATGCAACAATACCCTGAAAATGAAATTGATCTAGCGATTCAAAACTGCCCCAAAGATTGTCTTTCCTGGAGTGAACATTCTTCGATCTGATGCAGGTGGAAATACAAGTTCTTCGAATTCATCCCCAAAAGCATTTCGCATGGTTGAATCTATATCGTTCTTAACGTTCTGTTGCCAGTATAGAGTGTGTATGCAGGACAGATATTAAATTTTGACCATCAGGGTCAACACGCTTTTCCATATGTGAAATCGAGGGGTGTCGTGTCCATATGGGGGCCATTGCGGGCATATGGAGGCGTATACCCAAAAAGTCGGACTTTTTGGGTATACGCCCTTTTCAATCTTTCATTCACCGCGTCGGCTTTCATCGATATTTTCCCAAAGAAATTAGAGAAGCTGCCCTAAAACAACAGGAAAATGTTTAAAAAACCGATTTAGTTCCATTTCAAATATATCCAATTTTGAGTTCATTGAATCGTCTCTTTCTTTAATCGCCCTTTCCAGTTCAAGTGCTGCCTTACTAAGAATTTCAGCCCCATAGCCTGCAGCAAGTCCTTTTATGGTATGGGCTTCTCGTTCCGCACTTTTTAAATCATCATTTGCAATATGATTTCTTAAAACATTTCCATATTCACCATACTTGTTTTCAAACTTTGAAACCATTCTAATTAAAAAATCCTTTTTGTGTTGGAACTTATTCATGGCAGTATCTAAATTCATAATTTCCAATTGATGATTTTCTGTGGTCTCTTCTGGTTTTTTTTCCTGAATCTCTATTTTTTCAGGCTTTTTATCTATCACACGCTTACTGTCCCCTTTGTCGATCCATTTTTTTAACAGATGATGAAGATCATCTAAATCAAAGGGTTTTGCAATATGATTATTCATTCCCACTGCCAAACATTTCTGAATATCACTTTTAAAAGCGTTCGCTGTCATCGCAATAATCGGTAAATCGATATTTACCGCATCACTTCGAATCAGTTTTACAGCCTCATAACCATCCATAACAGGCATCTGGATATCCATTAAGACCAAATCATAATAGTTTTGCGGATGGCTTTGAATCATCTCCA
>Ga0272440_1000523_pt1 | contig 32290 bp, 17 predicted proteins | sample SSMMMBAug17_FD_192440 | JGI IMG/M metagenome (GOLD analysis project Ga0272440, IMG submission 192440) | Marine sediment archaeal communities from Little Sippewissett salt marsh, Falmouth, MA, United States - SSM-MMB-Aug17 | ecosystem: Environmental > Aquatic > Marine > Wetlands > Sediment ... | reverse complement strand
ATAGTCAGTTACAGCCTTTACAATTGCCATTATGATGGCCAAATGTAAGCTTTCAATCTCGAATAAATAACCTGGTGATTTTATTTCAACGTAAATGTCTCTTTTATGCAGATTTAAAGGTAAAAGGCATGGAATATTTTGAAATCGCTCAAGAAGTTTATCTGCAAGGATTTCAAGTGGATCATTAAGAATATGTTCAATGCCATGCCTTTTTTCACCGATCTGAACTTTACCCACAATTTTAGGTATATGTATTTGATTCAAAGGTTTTGAAACTCTTGCAAAAATTTCTACTAAAACGCCGTTACCCGATTCCTCATCAACAGCTACGCCATACGTTTTTCCATTTTTTTGCTCGGAAGATGCTGCAAGTCGCAGTTGTCTATTTGGAAATTCAATACCAGTTTTTGAAAGAACACGTTCTGTAAAATTGACTGGTGGCTTGGGAGGTTGACAATGCTCAAATAAAATCAATCCTTGTTTAATAAGATTGAGTGATTCATTGCAGGTTTGACATGTTTGAAGATGCATATCAATAGGTATTCTATGTTCGTTTGAGATACGCCTGGTCTCATAATCATACAATAAATTTTCGACTTCATGACAATTCATAAGACTATCCAGATATGATGGTAAAATATCATTTATTAAGAGGAACATTGCCTAAATTGTTTGGCAATTTTTTTTAAACCTCTATTAACTCTTGATTTGATTGTTCCTTCTGAAACACCAAGTAAGACTCCTGCATCTTTATATTTCATTTCTTCAAAATGAACCAGAGTTATTGCTGCACGTTGTTCTGGGTTTAGTTCTTTTATTAATTGTTTTAATTTCATTTTTTCTTGCATCCCAATCATCATATCATCAATTGGATTGTTCTCAGGTTCAATATAATTATCTATTGTTTCATCATTTCCATTCACATCTGCTACAGGCGGAACAAGTTTGAGTCTTTTTATCTTTTTTAATTCATCTTTGCATAGATTCTTAGCAATAGTAAATAGATAACTTCTACAGGCACCTTTGTTTTTTATTTTATTGATATTAAAATGAAACTTAACAAAAGCCCCCTGAGCAATATCACTGGCTATGGCATAATTATGAAAATATGCAAAATAATAGCGAAAAAGAACTTTTTGATATTTATTCACAAAAGTTTCAAAAGCATATAAATCGCCAGCCAGTATACGATCACATAAATCTACATCATTCATGTTTTGTTTCATTTTTTTTGTATTTACTATTAAAGACTTCTTAATATATACTTTAGTTCCATAAAATCAAAATAAATTGAAATTATTGGATCATGAGCAGTCTAAAACCAACGTTACTTTGCTTCTTACTTGGTGCCAGATATTTTCTGGTTGCGGAACGACAATCCCTTGCTTTATCAGACCACGATCCCCCTCTAACAACACGCAAATCCATATTTGTTTCATATGCGTCAGAACACCATTCCCATACATTTCCATGCATATCATATATTCCCCATGAGTTTGGAAAATATGACTTTACAGGGGCAGTAGATTCTTGAAATAGTGCTTTATTATTAAGAATATAATCAATACAGTTATTATTATATGGTCGATTATCATACATCATATTTTGACAAGACACTTTATCTCCCCAGCTATATGCAGTATCTAAACCAGAACGGCAAGCATACTCCCACTCAGATTCAGTAGGAAGGCGGTATTTCCTCGCTGGATCTATAAAATTTATTTCTGCTATAAATTGTTGCACATCATCCCAGGATACCCCTTCCACAGGGTAATGGTCTCCATGGTTTTTAAAATATGAAGGGTTATAACGCATTACCTCTATCCATTGCTTTTGTGTCACTTCAGTCGTTTGAATATAAAAGCCATTCGATATTTTTTGTCGGTGTAATTCTTCATTATCATATCGCCCTGGCTCAGTTTCATTACTTCCCATGTCAAATTCACATGGTGGTAAATATATGAATTCCATTTCTGAAAGAGGACCTGGAACACTTGTCGTTGGTACAATATTGAATGTCTTCAATTCCTTTGCCTTATACATACCTTTTTGATGATAAAATTCAGCGGAAATGGCTTTAACACTGCCATCACTATTTAAACCCAGCTCTACAACTACTGGCTTGAACAGGTATGGATTTTTACGATATTTTTCAGCCTCAACTGATGGAATCGGTAATCGACCTGATATATATCCTAACCAATGATTGAATTTAATGGTTACTTCGAATTCTTCTTTTCTAGGGAAATATTCATTCAATATAAATAATAATCTATCAGATTGCTGAACCACAAATAATTGATTGATCATTTTATTTTTTTTTCTATCCAAATTTTCTTTTTCAACTTCAATGATATCTGTGTATTTATCTGCTAAATTCACTAGCTTTTCATGACGCTCCCGGTTTAGTTGTTCTGCTTTCTTCTTTTGCTCTAATCGTCTTTTTTGATAATCATTAGAGGTTTCATAGCTATAGTCTCTCGGTTGAACCACCTCTGCATCAGATATTATTTTTTTGTAATGTTGATCTATCTGTCGATATTCTTTGCCTCTTTTTCTTGCATATTTTGAATCGACATCAATTATTTTTTTGTCTATTCTTTTTATTTTCCCCAGAACTTTTTTTAATTGCTTTAAATTCTTAACAGGCCTGGGATCACTTGGTATTGCACCTGGATATTGATCTTCATCATCTTTCGGTGGGATAGATAACTGTTGTGAAATAAAAACGAACTCACCTTCACCGCTTATTTTGTCAACGACTGGTGTTTGGTACTTCGTGTGTTTTGTTACTTTATCCTGAACCTTTCTTCCCAATTCCGTTGCAGTAATATACTTTTTTACGTTTTGTAATATTTCAATTAAATAGCCTGTAAAAAAAGAATGCCCGTCTGGGCCAGAATCAACAATCATTTCTTTTTTACCACCTGCTGTTATTATTTGACGTACATCTTGTCCGATGCAACTTTTTATATATTCAATGGAGTATTTTGGTTGCAATGAATCGCTTTCTGGCAATAAGTCTTTCTCTGGCAATAACAGTCCACTAAAGCATGCGTCTACAATTAAAAGGACATGTTTGGCAACTATTGTTGGGCAAATATCTGTTTTGATTAGTTGCATCGATATATTTTTATTCATTTCATCTTCTCTAGTCGATCCATCATAAGGGACTAAATATCCTAACTCTTTCCCCTTTCTTGTTTGCTTTGTATGTCCATGACCGGCAAAATAAATTAATACTGCACTGTTTCTGTCAATATTCTCAGAACCTCCTTTTGACAAACTTCCCTGTAATAATGCTAGTATGGTGTCTTTCGTCGCATCTTCATTATATAAAGAAATAATTTTCTGAAAACCAAATTCTTCCAGAATGTTAGAGATTCCCATTGCATCTCGAACTGCATATTTTAATTGATTTTTTTCAGATAAATTAAGATAGTTGTCTATACCAATTATAACAGCAACCTTTTTAGAGTAAGAATTCGATATTGATGAAGCTTTTTCATCTTTAGAGTAAAAATCCGATATTGATGAAGCTTTTTCATCATAAACAATTCTTTCAACGCCCCTATGTTGTGTAACACAAGAGCTTGAGAGAAATGTCATTATCAAAATCATCAATTTCAAAGTGAATTTATCCATATACTTATCCATTGTTTAAGGTATCCTTGATTGAAATGAATTATTATTATAATAGGGAGTTATTTTAAGTTTAATTGGGGGTCTATTGCCATAAAAAAAGATCGCTTCATCTGGCCGCATTCGGCGAACTTCATCAGCTGTATACAGACTTCTTCCAATCATTTGTTTTTTTCCAAACTCTGTTGACTGATTCACTGTTTTTTGTCCCAACATCTTTTCTATCTGAGTGCAAGTTTCAATGCCAAGACCAGGGAAGAATATTTTGCCGGTACATCCGCCATTAATTATTGTTGAATCACTATCTTTGCCATAGATTTTAGTTACTTGCTTCAGATCTTGAAGTATGATTGATATTGAACAGCTTCTTTTTCTAAGGGTAGTTATTAATGTCTCAAAGTTGGGAATTTTTCCACTATTACCAAATTCATCCATTAAAAAAAATACAGGAAAATTCTTACTCCCCGGGTGCATTGTCGCACAAAAATTGAATATCTGTGTGTACATCATGCTTAACAAAAAAGAATAATATGATATTTCGTGTTCTGGAACAATTACAAAAATTGCAGTTAATCTATTGCGTAAATCTTCATAACGAATTGTATCTATTTCAGTTAATTGGCATAAGTCAGGATCAGAAAAAGGTTCAAGTGCATACTTTGCAGTAGAGATCGCTCCTTGTTTGACCTTTGTATCCTGTCGCTCAAATCCGAGAAATTCATTCAGTGTTGATTGAACAGCGTTTTGTGCAACTGTTTGATCAAATTGACTGGAACCATAAAGTTGAAGTAGATTTCTTACACCAGCGAGATTATTTTTTTTAGGGTCGCCTTTTTTTAATACACGAATAACGATATTGATAATATTTCGTGCAGCATTATTCCAGAATTCCTGATCCCCTTTTGGTTCTGGATAGGCATTGGTAATAAGTATATCGCTTATTTTTTTTATTTCAGTATCTGTTTTCACTTTTGCAAGGGGATTGTAAAAATGAGTATGTTTCAAATCATTTGGGTTTATGGTTTTGAGTTTAAACCCTTTTTGTCGAAGGTGTTTTCGTGTTTTTTGGTAAATTTCGCCACTGGGATCAGTAATCAGCATTGAATGATTGAGTTGCAGGACATTTGGAATAATATAACCGGTTGTTTTTCCAGCACCTGTAGGAGCAATAACTGCCATATGATTAAATGAATGTTTTAAATCAAGCCGATCAAGACCATTGATTACCAGACCATCATTCTTGGCATTTAAAAAGGCGAATGTATTTAATTTTCCCGCCCATTTTGCGGAGCCATGTATTTCTTTGGTTTTGAAACTTCCAATTAAATATTCAAAACATTTAAATATCGCTTTAAAGATCCACGCATAAATTTTAAAGGATACCTCAAAAATATATCGGATCGTATTGTCAATCATAACACAATTCTCTTTTTACTATTATCAGCGGTTTTTCTCCAATGATATGTCCTGATTTAATCCTCTGGCCTGAAGAATTGATTCAAGTCGTTTTTGGGTTCTTTTATCAATATCCTGTTTTAGCCTGTTTTGTTCGATTATCTTTAATTTTTCATTGAGCTTCTGTTGTGATTTGAATTTAATCGTTTTTTCCCTTTTTTGATATTTTTTTTCAAAAATTTCTGCGAATGTCATTGGAATTTGAATTTTCGGATAGGGTTTATTGTTGGTAGAATCCTTTGCAATATATAAATTTTCAGCCAAACGATGGATATCTAAGCCTTCTCTGTTCATCATCTCTCTAAATTGTTCAGGTGATCGTGCGTATTGGATACAATTTTCAACCTTAGTTTTGATGATTTTTTCTTTGCTTTGAAACATGATAAAATCCTACTATTATAAACAATCAATTCTTTAAGATACTTGAATGGATTTTGACCTAGACTGTGCCTCGAAAATTTGATCATCTGTCATTAAAGCTTCAGTTTCAACAGTCACCTCAACATCTCGACTTTCATTTTGTTCAACAGCTTTCATCAGCAAGCGACCATCTTCAGTTAACTTAAAAAATACTTCAATGGGTGAATTTTCTGGCAATCCTGGCGGCATGGTCAATACAGCATTTCCAATTTCAGTGCATATATCCAGCTCTATTCGTTCTTCTGGATCGGATACGAGGTTTTCCATAATAATCAATTCAACAGTGTCCTGGTTTGGTTCCATTGTCCCAAATGTTTGGTTGGTTTCTATGGGAACCGGGTCATTCTTCTTGATAAGATTGACAACATATTTTTTGTGGTCCTGTTTATCTGTTGTGACAATGCCAAAACTTTTACTGGTTACATTGGTTACTTTTGTATCTGTTAGAGTTCTGACCTTATCCAGCATTAAACCAAATTCTTCAGCAACTTCTTCCTGTGCTTTTTCTTTAATATCATCAGGAACTGTATCCATATCAAAATTTTCTGAATCTTCTTTTGTTTCATCACTCATTTTTGATTGAACTTCATCGCTGATTGAAATCTTATGGCCATACAGGGCAGCGCCGCAGGCTACAGATTCATCTGGATCGTGGAATTCGATATCTACAGAATACAGTTCTTTTAACTTGTCCATAATCTGTGGCATTCTTGTAGAACCACCAACCAAAAGTATTTTGTCAAAGGTTTCATATCCTTTCTTTTTGGCTTCTTCCAACATTTCATTTGTTAAAACGATAGTGCTTTCCAAAAGGTGATCCGTTAATGAATTAAATTCGTTTCTTGATAATTTGACTTTTGTTTTTGTACCTGCATGCGTAATCGCAAGTGTAGCCTTTTTTCTTTGCGTCAGGGTCTTTTTTGCACTTTCAGCCTGTAAGTAAAGATCATTGAGTGTTTCATTATCGTCAAAAATATTTTCTTCAGATTCCCCAGTCTTTCTTTCGATTTCATTGACAATATATTTGACAATTTCACTATCCCAATCTTTTCCACCGAGCTTGTGGTCACCACCAGTGCATATAACTTTGATTTCCTTTTCTTTTATTTCAAGCATTGTGATATCAAAAGTTCCACCACCTAAGTCATAGACCAATATCACCTGATCTTGTTCCTGTTTATCAAGACCATATGAAATTGCAGCAGCCGTTGGTTCGTTGATGGTACTCCTGACATTCAATCCAGCAATTTTTCCAGCGTTAGCAGTGGCTTCTCTTTCATTAACACCAAAATAAGCTGGAACAGTGATAACAACATCCTTTACCTCAATGCCCAATTCTTGTTCTGTATCTTTCATAAGCTTTCTTAAAATGAATGATGATATTTCTTCAGGTCGATAGGTGTTATCCTGATGTTCGAAAATATAATTGGGGTCACCCATACTTCGTTTGATCATTGAAACCACATGATCCGGTGAAAGCAGAGAGTTTTCTTTTGCAACATTCCCGACAATGATTTCATCGTCATCAAAAAACACAATTGAGGGCGTAATTCGCTCACTCTCACAATTTTTTATAATAACTGGCTTCATGTATTCATCTACATATGAAATACATGAATATGTTGTACCTAAATCAATTCCAAAAATATGGTTTAATTTTGACATAATATTTTCCTTTATTCTTTATTGTTAAACAAATAGGTTTTCACAAACTCTCGACGAACAACAATGTCTTCATATATAAACCCTTTCCTTAATCGTTCCTGAATTTTGCGAGATTTTTCAGGATTCGATGTTGGAATTGTTTTTATAATATGTTGACGCTTTGGGTCAAACTCTTCATTATCTGTCTCATAGGCTTCAAAGCCATAATCATACAATAAATCTTCTATGGTCTCCTGGTAATTTAACAAGCTTTCAATCAGTTGATCATTAACATCATTTTTGGTCTGAGAATCCCTGATCATCTTACCCATGTCATCATAAAGGTGAATAATATCCATCACAATGGGCCTTAATATCTGGTAAACAAGACCATCTTTATATTGCTGTAATTCTGCATGGAGCTTGTCAATCATATTTTGTTTTGAAACGTCATATTGTATTTTAGATTGAAATTTTCTGGTTATTCCCTCCAGCTTATCTGAGATGCTTTCAAAAGATTGATGCATTGAATTTTTTATAGAGCTTATTTGTTGAGACATCAACTCTTCTTTAGAAACAGATTCTGTTTGATTGAAGTTTTCATCAGCATACAAGGCTGCACCAAGAGCGATGGCTTTATCCGGTTCTTTAAAATGAATATCGTATTCATGAAAGGTCTTTTGTAGTTTTTCCATCACTTGCGGCATTTGTGATGCTGCACCAACAACAAGAATACGATCAACTGACAAACCATTTTTTTGTTGCATTTCATCTATAACATTTTGTGTTAAATCTATGGTTTTTCGCAATAGTTGCTCTGTAATTGTATTGAATAATTTTTGCGTTATTTTTTTTTCAAAAACTTTTCCGGCATATTTGACAGTAAAAGATGATCTTTTTGACTGTGAAAGTTCAATTTTAGTTTGTTCAGCATTTAAGAACAATTGGTTTAAGGTTTGCGTACTAGATAGAATCGATTCGCAGGAGCTACCTGTTTTTTTCTCGATAATAGGCAAAATATAATCTATAATCGCTTTATCCCATTCCTGTCCCCCTATTCTTTTATCATATCTTGAACAGATTGTTTCTATTGTATTATTTTTTACTTCAACTATATTTACATCAAGTGAACATCCTCCTAAGTCATATATTAGATAGACCTGGTCTTTCTGAATATTATCTCTTCCAAGAGAGAAAACTGCCGCATGTGCTTCAGGAATGAGTTGTGATTTCATTTCAGCAATTTTCGCTGCATTCTGTATTGCTTTTTTCTCATTTGATCCAAAATAATCAGGGACAGTGATAGCTACATTTCGAATACTTATTCCCAAACTTCGCTCTGCATCAATTTTTATTTTTTTTAGTAAATAGGAATATATTTCCTGAGTGTTAAAATAAAGATCTCTAAAATGGAATAAATACTCAGGGTTATTTATGTGGTTATGTATTTTGTAAACAACTCTCTCTGGTTTTTGCACCAAATTTTCTTTGGCAAATTTTCCAACAATTAAATTAGTACTATCATCAAAAAATATGGCTGATGGTGTGTGGTTTTCATTTTCAGAGTTATTAATAATAGCCGGCTTAGCTTTATCATCAATGTGTGACATCCTTATGTTAGTTGAGCCAAAATCAATTACTAAGTATTTGTTAAAACTTGGATATTGTTGCACGTGCAAGCCTAATCTTGAAGTGATTTCAGAGCTTAGTCTGCTTAAACCTTCTTCCATGTTGCTATATTCTTTTATATTCATTTTGAGATTTTCCTGAAAAAAAACTATTTCTTAAATTACAAGCTATTAGATTAAGTGAGCCGTAAATTAATAGGAAAGATTAAATCTATCTATTATTTGAATACTATACAATTATATCAATCGTAAAACCTTGATTTATTTTGATTTACATTTTTTCCAGATTGCTATTAGTTGTGCACTACCTAACATATTTGATATTTTTTTCTCAATTAATGAATTTAATTTAGTACTATTTTGTTTAATTGCCATGTTGAATAATTTGACTAAAGACTCTCTTGTTTCTTTTTGGTGGGGATAATAAAACGAGTAGAGTTCCTTGATAATTTTTTCAATTAAGTAAATATTCTTGATCTGAAAAAAATTATCTTCAAGTTTTACTAACTCATCCGTTAGGTCAAAAAGAAATTTCTTCTCAGAATAAGAAACTCTTTTGCCTATAGATGATTTAATAATTTTAAATATTGACTTGAATTGATCATTACTGATATTTGAGTCAGAAGAAAAACGAGTTATATAATTATTCGCAATTTTATTAATTATAGCTAACTTTATTTCTGTATTTTTCCCAACATTTTTTTTATTAAAAAGATTCTTTAAAAGATTATCTACCTCTGATATTGTTTTTTCCTCCTTAGCCCTATAAAGATCAGATAGTACTCTATATAGCTTAGTCCATTGTTCTATATATTCTATCCACTTATTAATGTAATCAGTAGTTGTTTGTTTTTTAGTAAAATATCTTTTTAGCTCCTTATTGTACTTGTTTAAATATCGCTTCAGTGTTGCCAAAAGGTTCTGATAATGAATATCTATAACCCATTCCTTGCTAGGAGCATTTAAAAAAATTGATATCCATACCTGAAGAATTCGTTCCTGGAGCATGTCTGTAAATAAAAAATCAATTAGATTAGAATAAATTGTAAACGGTGTTTGACTAACAAAAAGAGTATATACATCCAATGCAGAAAAATCCTCCATGTAACCAGTTATCGTTTTTATAAAATTTAATCTTTTCGTGTCAATACTATTATCATGAATATAGCTTTTTTCGTTTATAATTTGGATTAACAAATTAGAAGAAAAAGTATTTTTTTCTTTAATACTTTCTTTATAAAAATATCTAAAAAAGGATAGGGCTCTATCCAGATTCTTTTCGTAAAAGTGTTCAAAAATTGGTAATGCGAGATTATAATTTTTAATTAGTGAATAAGGCGTCTTGGTATTTCCAAACTTATCAACATAACGAATCATTGCTATCCTATAATATGTTTTATTCAATCGTAAAGAAAACAGTTGGGTTATCTCATTACTTCTAACTGAGAGCCATACTTCAAGTAAATTTGGATATTTTTTTTCTATACTCTTTTCTTTTGACCATTTTGTTAACATAAAACTTCGAATCTCCCATGAATATGCTTGAATCTGTTCAACACTTTTGTTTGTAGTTAAATCGACTATAAGTTCCTGAAGTATCACAATATCAGTTCTTTTTGGAAAACTATTCCACATTTTATCAAATATTTTAAGATCAGAAATATTGTGTTTTTTTACACATTCTTTAGTTTTTTGATACAAAACTGATCTTATGTACTTTTTTATTTTATCAGGCAAATTATCTATAAGCTGAGGTAATTTATTCTCAATAAAATGATCTGTCTTAAAGGATAATTCTATTATCCATTCTACTCCTTCAGGTTGGGAAAAAATATACTGTAAAATTATAGGAGTCTCAATGATTTTATCAAGTTTTTCATCTTCAAATTCAAGTTTATTCCCATCTTTATAAAAATTATAAAATAATTCAAGTTGATTGCCATTAACAATCTCATATTCATTACAAATTAAATAAAAATCCTTGATATACTGTATCATATTTATAGACATCATATTTTTAACAAAATTCGCATATTCAAAAGACTTAGGAAGGATGGTCTTGCTTTTATTAATAAAATTTATACCTATATAACGACTTCCTTTATATGAAAAACTTATTGGGTCAGCTGGACTATTTAGAACCATATAAGAGCATATTATTTTTGCAGAACACGATTGAGGAGAATGTTCATATGTTGAAAATGTCAAGTCTTTTAACATGGAGTCTGGGAGACTTATACAAAGCCCATAAAGCATATATGCAAAAACTTCCGAATCTGCTACAACAAATATTTTTTGGTCATCTTTCAGATCTAAATATGCATTAATCAAAAATTCTAATCCATCAAGCATATCATCATTATCTTCAAATAGTGAAAAATCTAGTTTATCACTTACAGGCAAATCAATAACGTCCTTAAGTTTAATTGGATTTGTAGGATCGGGATCCATTTTTAACCAAAAAGGATCACCCCAGGAAGCAATTACTTCTTTAGCAGTAATTGAATTATCAAGATTGATTATACCATGTGTAAAATAATTCCCCCAACGTGCAATTCCATGTACAAACTCTTCAGGTGTTTTACCAACATAAGATGAGTGTATAATGCAATACTCACCATTTTCCATTTTTAAATAAGCCATTCTTGTTGGGGGCGTTATTTTCGTTGATATATCTAGTGGTATTCCAACAGGTAATTGATAACCAGAATATTTAAGTACACTTTCTATCATAGATAAATCAGTGTTATCAGATATGGCTCTTATCTGATAACCTGCATTTCCTGTGACGCTAGTTTCCTTTAAACAAGATGTATAATAAAATTGTTTCATATAATTAATCTCTACTAGTCAGAAACGTTTTGGATTATTTGTATGGGATCAATAGTACTAATTCTATGAATAAAAATTAAACATGTTACAATTGTAAATAAAACAATTCCCATTAACCCTAATAGTACAGAAGGCCATGAAGGCTGATGAAAAAAATGAAAAAACCCATCAGGGTAAATTGAAAAAAGTATAAAATTGATCAAAATGGTAATAGCAAATGAAATTATAGAACAAAAGAGCATATTCCCCAAAAAAATAATACTTATTTCATTTATTGAGGTAAAACCTGCCATTAAAAAACCAATTTCCTTTTTTTTTGCTTCAATTGTTCGAATAACATTGTTAACAATAAAAATAAAGATAAGTCCAGCACATATAATACCAATAATAAAAACCCCTTTTCTGACTTTTTGCATTTGACGTATTAGATCTCTATTTTTATCAAAAATATCTTCAATAATAACTTTTGAGTTTTTATTTGTTAGTGTTGATCTTTGAGTATCAACTTTTATAGCTGTCTCTGAATAAACATTTTCAGTTTGTACAGTTTTTGTAACGCTAATTTTTTCCTTAATATTTTCAATTGCTTTCTCGTCAGTATGATAATTCTTTTTTTCATTTTTATGTTTTTCATAAACAAATAGATTCTCTTCGACTAATTCTAATATCTCATCTTTTTTCGTTTTTAATACAAAACTTATGTTGTTTATCGTTTCGGTGTCGTTTTTATCTGTTAATATTTCAATGCAAGGATGTTTAATATATGAATCCTTTTGGACGGATGAAATCATTTTCCATAGTTTCTTTGAATTGATATAAATATATTGATGGTTAATATTTTTTGCAATAGCAAAAATAGGAATGTTTTTCATTTCTTTTAAGGTGGACGTGTTTATTTGTACCGATAAATCAATTGTTTCAACTGTATCTGGATTATCAAACAATTTGATAATATCTTCATCAACAATCAGACCTGTGAAACCATTGATATTTTCAGCACCTGAATGTTCTTTTATAAATTCCAAATCGTCCAATAAAAAAGATTCTTCATCTAGACTTTTAATAATGACTGGTAATTCTTCTTTTTTTCCTTTATGCTGCATAGTCATATATGCTTGAAAAATATGGATAGGATAAACATCTTTAACAGTTCTCTTGAAATCTGTTGAGAATCTATCATGAATTGTACCCGCTAATTTATTCCAAAAGTTGAAACTGTTAATTGTAAAATTTTTATTTAAGTTTTTTATTTCAATTGTGATTAGATTAGCATCTCCAGTATTTAGAAGAGATTGAGATTCATAGTTCTTTAAGTATTTAGAAAAACTTAATGTTATTAAGATGATCAGCATTGCTAATAGTATTGCTGTGATATTTAACAAAAAACTTTTTCTATTTCTAATCCCTAAATAATATACTGAAAAAAAACATAAATTTTTAAAACTTAAATTGAAACTAAACATTATTATAACTCCTAAGAAAAATTCGAAAAATAAAGTCCTCATTTGATAATTATTCCTTTTCGTTTTTGAACCATGATTTCACTGAAGAAGATGTATAAAATGAAATAAAAACACTTTAATATTTTCTTATTCATATTCATTAGTTTAATCATGATTCAAAAACAAAAATGAACAGTATATTAGTGCATATGCTTGATGTTCAATTATTGAGCAGTCAAGCCTTTTTTTTCAAATGGAAATTTTAATTTTTGAAATGGCCTAAATAAAATTTTTTTATAACTTGCCTTATCTCCTTCTCTTACAATTATTAGATCAGAAGGTTCGCCCGTATACTTATATTGCTTTTCATTAATTTCTTTCTCATTCAATTTACATTCAAAAATTTTACTACCTTGAGTTTTAGTATCATGAAGCTTTGAATTTACCATTTCAGTTGTATATTGAGTATGACCGGATGATTCAAAAGGTAGTATCAATTGCTCAACTTTTACACCAAATTCCAGTAGCATGTTTTGAACTTCAATACTATGTGTAACCATAATTATAGTAATACCTTCCTTCTTGAGTTTCTCTATTAACCTCACAAACCATACTATACTATTTTTATCAATATGGTTTGTGGGTTCGTCAATAAGTAAAATTTTAGGATTTGTAATAATTGCCCTTAGAATAGATAATTTTTTTTTTTCACCACCAGATAAACTTCCGGCCTTTTTGGCTAATACCATTTGAATATCTTGACTAGGAAATATTTCTGATAATTCGGAATAAGTATTTTCTTCGAGAATATCAGATCTTTCTTTTTTTGAAAACCCTAAAAATCTTAATGGAAGAGACAGGTTTTCTTCGAATGTTAATGAATTAATTAAAAATTCCTCTTGAAAAATGAATCCTATATACTTTAGCCGGCTTTTATATATATCCTCTGCTTTTATTTCATCCCGATCTCTGGCCGAATTCCGAGGTCTGTCGCCTTGATTGGTGTAATATTTGATATCACCACTTATAAATGATTTGCTTTTACTTAGCTTGATGTTGCCGGCAACAATGTTTAATAATGTAGATTTTCCAGTTCCATTGGGGCCTGTAATGATATTTACACCTGGTTTAAATATGTGGGTTAAACCATCAAATAATATTCTATCTGAAAATCCATAATACAAATTCTCTATTTTAATTAACATAATATCTCCGTAATCCTGTGATATGAATTTAAAACTTAGTTTTACAATGTATCCTCTATATTAATCCATCCACCTTCTTGGCCAACTTCCTCCAGTTCTAAAATTAACAAATCAATCATTTTTAAGGTGTGTTTAACTTGAGCATATTTTTTATTGTTTTCTAGAGTTATTATTTCTTTGGCTTTTTTTGCTTTAGGAAGGTTCATCAATATACTAAAAAGGCTTGTATCTTCTTGATTTTGAATTGTTTCCCCTGTTAGAATACTTAGTAAGCGTTTTAAATAAGTACGATCAGAGTTTAAAAGGTCTACATCTGGTTTTTCAAGCAATTTCTGCCCCAATACTATTAGTTGCTCTCTTCTTTTTTTCAATTCACTTAGTTTCATGTAGACTTTTACATTATGCTTTCGTGTAGTAGGTATTTTTATCCATCCAACATTAAATCCAAAAGGTCTTTCTTTATCTGTGTCATTAATATATTTAAAAGCAACCTGATAGTAAGTATTATCGTTTGTTTCAAATTTTGATAATGCAGGCATTGGTAAATTATATCTCGTATACAATGCATTGCATGAATATGTATCAGCAATTTTGTTGGAATTATTTAGAATTGTATCCCAATACTTTTCAAAACTCTTACCCAGCTTTATTTTTAGTTTTTTCTTTAACTGGCTTTGGGTAAGGCCACTTTCAACTGAAGTGATTTTATTAATAATTTTATTGGGTAATAGTCCAATCATTCTTGATAAATCAAAAATGATTTTTGGCTCTTCAGTGTGTACGGGTTCTTCGCTGTCTAATAACTCATTTAAATTACTGTAAAAAGAAACCAGTTGTTCTTCATTTACGTCTTCTACCTGACCCAAACAAATTGCTTCTCTATTATCCCATTCGATAATACTTTTTTTTGATATCCATCCATCTGCCTTATCTTGGTCTAACTGTTGAGCAATTAATAGTAATCCATCTTCTTCAATATTATATCTATAAAAAAATTGAAACCAGTCAACCTTGTTTACAACTTTATTTTTATCATTAACATCATAAATGGCTGTATTAGGATGTTTTGTAATAACTTTTACAGGAACATCATATGTATCTTTTAAAATGCTTTCTGTTTCAAATTCAAAACATGCATTTTGACTTACTATGATAAATATAACTAATAGAAAGCGTGAAGTTAGTTTTATATCCATTTTAATATTTCCAAATTTCTATATAAGGTTAAAAAAAGTAAAACCAATTATTAAAGGTGTTAATATATATATACCCACTACTATTGTTTTTCCAGATTGAGCAGAGGGTATAAAAGATAATTGTTCAATTCTTATCCGATGAAGGAATTTTTGTGAAATAACAGAGGTGCACCATGCAAGCATAAAAATATTCATTACCGGAAGTAGTCTTACTGATATGAATAGCGAAAAAACAATTGTAGTCAAGCAAAGTATTATTGAATTTTTTAGATTGAATTCATGCAACTTATTCATTAAACAAGAATTTCCACCAATAATAAAGCTAGCGAGAATATAAATCATTGGTGCCTTTAGATATTTCCAATTAAGCACAATATTACTGACCGAAAGAACAATTAATATAGTAGAAAAAAATTCTAGTAATACTTTGACAGGTTTAGACAAATTCATTTCTGTCATTGATGAAATTAATTTATTTTTCCAGAAAAGCCATAAGATCGGATCAGTAACTCTGCTGGGAGATATGGCCGAACTGAGATTGAGTGATGGGTCAGGTAAAGCACCTAAAGCAGAAACAGCAAAGAATTTTTTTTCTTCAAAAAAAGAATCTGCCAGATCAATTAATCTTGGTGACTGCCATTGTGATATCAAATCTCTTACTTCCTCAGAAACAATATCAATATCATCTTCATCAACCCCTTTGTAATGATTAGGTTCATCAAAAATTGGTGAACCTTCACCAACAATATCTTTAAGTAAGTCAGACTTAGAGAGAACAAATGCTACCGGAATATTTATCTTCTTTTCCATGACTCCTTTTTTTACATGTGGGTCAAATAAAGATACTACTTCTTCTACAATATTTTCTGGGTTTTTAGTTTGTCCTTGCATCGAAATATATGACTGAAGGTGTGGTGGAAGACTATCTATAACTTCTTGATAACAAGTAGGGTCAATTAAAAAAATAATACCTGATGCCCCAAAAATGTAGTCATAATATGAAAAAATATTTTCTTTGTCTTCAATATCTTCACCACAAGCATCGAAAAAAATAAGATCAATAATTTTAGGTTCGTAAAACTTTCTTTGTTTAAATTTTATTCGATAAATTAATGGTATTCGGACTTGTGGGTTAACTCCAACTGGATGTGTTGCTGCAATAGCTTGATTTTGTTTTAGCTGACTATTGTATAGGTCTTCAAACAATTTATTGCTGGAAACAGTTTTAAATTCTTTTGTATTAAAAGTATCTTGCTCCAATACAACAAATCCAACTTCATTTCCTGACCTATGTTTTAATTCATTTATCAGTACAGCAAAGTAATTACTTTTTCCCGTATACCTTCCACCAATAATGGCAATAGTTTTTGAGCTGATTTCACCTGAAGCTGTACTACGGGGTATTGGCATATGACAATGTGGACAAATACGATTGTGGTGTCTGTCCAAACTTTTTAATAAAAAACTGTTAAATAAATAATTCTTTGACTCTTTTACTGGGTATAAGTCAGGGGCATTGGAGATATTCAAAAATTGCTTAACATATTCGTCGGGCTCTTTTATACCAGCAGGTGTTTCATCGCGTATATGAGCTTCATTAAGATGAAATTTTTGAAAACAAAAATTACAAGTTACTTTTTTAAAAGGACTAATTATTTTAATTTCCATGTACTTATAATTCCTTTAACAATTAAGGATTTATTAGTGATGATTTAGTGGACCGGCTTAATTTTAGCCAAGAATAATCATCATTATTAACAGCAAATAATTTTGCCTTAGCATTACGAGGTAATCCATTACTTTTAAAAGGTAAACTTATTGGTCGATTTTGGTAGCACTCCAAACCATTATCAATTGATAAAACATATGATCCATCATCCAACTTATTTGGTATAATACTCTTTCTAGCCTTTAAAACCAAATGAGGAAGACAAACTTTTCGGTCAGATAAAAGCACTAACTCATATTCATCTTTTGATTGAAATAAGCCAAGTCTTTTTTTATTTCTTATATAATAACGTAATGTTACCTTTCCTTGTATTGCAACACGAACGCGGCATCCTTCTTTTACACCAGAAGAAAATTGCCAATCAATTTCTTCTTTGATTGCAGAAAATATTGTTATATAAAGAATATCTATATTTTGTGCATCATAATAGAGCCCTCCTTTTCGTTGATATTTTTCTCTGGAATAGATAATTTTAGTGGCGGTATCATCATTTGGATGTGAGGCATAACTCGTCTCTTTTAAAAGAACAGCAACAAAATTAACATCTTTTGGCCAAAACCATTGTACTTTGATTTGCCCTCTTATTGTTGTTGCTGAAATCTCTGAAACATCCTCAATATTGGAAAACATGATATAATGGCCAACAATATATTTATCACCCTGCTGTGAAATTGGCGTAAAAAAAATAAATTTATCATTGTAAAGATCAACGCTTGTTGAATTTTCATTGGTTATTACCAGCTGCTCCCCCAATTCATTCATATCATCTCCTGAAATGACATCCATAAGTTGTAAATTCAATTTTTTTTCAGATTTAATTATATAAACTTTCTCAGTTGATTGCGGGGGGGTCCAAAATAATTGAATGGTATTTTCAGTTGCTGAAAAATTCAAATCTGTAATTGGTTCTGGAGGTGATTTCGGAATAGATTGACGTCTCAATCCAGTTGAACGAATAATTTGGTTGTTATATTCAAAAAGTGTAAATATGAGATAGCCATAGTTGTGGCCATTTTCAACATTATTATCATCAAAACAATTTTCATGTATTTGAAAAGATATACCATCATTAGGCTTATCAGGTATTTTGCCTTCCTTTTTCCAAATCTCAATGCACGCAGCATTAATTACTGGCTGCCATTCAAAATGAATGACCTGATCACCGGGTGTTATGCAGAGCTCTTTTAAATCCGGAGCATATAAAACAGGTTGATGAGTTACAGCTGATTGTTTCGAATGAACACCAGCTCTAATCGAATAAACAGAATAATAATAGCCAATACCTGGCTCACAATCTGAATCCTCGTAAAACAGGTCAGACGTTTCATCAGCTACTATTGTTCCGTCCTTGAAATATTCTGGGGGTACATTTTTTTTTCGAAGAACTCTGAACGTCACGCGTCCCTTTTGTTCAGCATCCCATTTAATCGTGACATATACTCCTGATCTATCAATGAACAAGTTTGAAGGAGGGGGAGGGGGGTGGTCAGCCAGTCTATTTTTAACATACGAATTATCCTGACAAATCTTTAAGACGTATAGATATTTATCAATTGCCTTGTCCGTATCTCCAGAATTCTCAAATTTTTCTGCCTGTGAAATATATTCATTTGCTTTTTGAATACCATGTTCGATTTGCTTTTCCAGGTTATATATTTCTTGATGATTTTTAACTTCTTGTTTTAATTGTTGAATACGCTTTTTTGCTTGATATAATCGACTGTCTGAAACTAAATCTTCTATTTCAGAAAGTTCTTGGGTTTCCTTTTCTTTCTCAATATTTAGTTTTTCTTTTATTGTTAAAATCTTATCATAGTTCGGCCAATAGAGTTCTGCTTCATCTAATGCTTGTTTTGCATCTTTCCAATTATGTTGGACAATTTTTTTGTCCGCATCTCTAAGTAACTTTATGATATAAAAATAGTCTGCAAGTGAAAACCCACAATTTGAGCAGTGCAAATACTCTGATGCATTTAATGTCTTACATCTGATGCATTGAATATACAAATCTTCCTTACATTGTACACATTTTTTAGATTTAGCATCATTAAATGCTCTACAATTTCCGCAGCAAATTGTTTTATCTTCAGTTGTAGTTGCGGAACTTTGTATTGGCCAGCCCTTTTTTTTGGCATAATTAATAATACATTCTTCAGCTTCATCTTTTGGGATACCTTTTGACCTTGCCTGTTTGATAATATTACTCCACGAATCCGCTGAAACTTCTTCTGATGAACACAGTATATCTATATCTTTTTCAAGTTCACGAATCGTCTCAAAAGAAAGGGAGTTATCATATTTCATTCGCTCTTCTTCATCATGAAAGATAATTTTACAATGGCCAATTAAACTATTCTGTGCAGTAAGAGCAGCATTTTTATTATTGTTCTTTTGTAGTTCTACAACCTTTTTTTTAATTTTATTCTGAATGGCAAGCAATGTGCTTTTTGGGTTTATGTCTAAAAATTCATATAGATTCTTTTTTTGAATTATTTTTAGCTCGTTTTCTATACTTTGTAAGGTAGTTTTTTCAAGAAAATCTTTTTTGACTTTTTGAGTTTTTGATGAATCTTTACGAATTTGAAAATGGGGTTCAATACGACTACGAATTTCTTTATCATCAAAATGGGGCTTAAATCTCTTAACCAATTTTTGAAATTCTGTTTCTGAGATATATCCTTTTATGGACACCAAGCTATTTATCAAATTTGTTAAATCTGAATCTGCTTTCTGTTTTTGCTGTTGGCGTAAAAGTATTGCTTCTTTACGTTCAATGTCTCTATGAGACGAATCATCTAGCATTATCTCGCGAATTTTTTTTAATTGATCCAGGTTATTTTTCATCTGGTTTCCCAGAGTAGGATGGTTTCTCTGACTGGACCATTCTCTTTGCTTTTTTTTGATTCTGTCTTCAATTATTGAAATATCAGTAATTGAAGGATCCAAATCCAGAAGAATATAATAATTATCTCGTGCCATTTGTCTACTATTTCACTTTTGTGATTATGAATTTAATCGTTCAAAGATACCAGTTTTTTTCTGGGAATTAGAAAGCTGAGTTCCCCCACTGGTTTCAGTTAATACTTGTGCAATTTTGCTGAAAGTTTTTATCAGATCGCCTGAACTTGCAAAAATATTCGCCTCATCACAACTGGCTAATTTATTTAAATAATTAGTATCTGCACCACCTGTTCCGATTGTAATAATATCAATATTGTCATTATGACACCCTTTGGCAGCCATTTCAGCGGTATCTCTGGAGTTTGGTGATCCATCTGAAAGAAGAACAATAAACCTGGGACCTTCAATAGATTTTAATTTTTCATGTGTAATGACGATTGCATCAGTCATATTCGTTCCACCTTCAGCATCCAGCTGGTAAATTGCTTTTTCAATTTTTTTTGCATTTTGGCATGCACTTAAAATAACTTCTGCTTCACAACTAAAGGATGTTATTCCAATAGACATATTGGTTAAATCACATTTTTCAACAAATTGTAATGCAGCTTCTTTTGCTTCTTCAATGGGACCGCTATACATGCTGCTAGAGGTGTCAATACATAAATATATGCTAACATGTGTCGCTATAACTTCGTCTTCTTGGGGTGGAAGTGCTAACCATGAGATATCATCCGGCACAGGCTCAATCTTCATGGGCAATGTTGAATTTGAATTTCTTTCAATCGCTGAAACCTGAACCATACCATTTTTATCATATGCATATGAAATATCCAAAATGGCCATGCCATTTTTTGCATGAGGAACATCAAAAAAAGAATATTTACCCAGTATGGTACATTCTAAAGGAAGATCGCTTTCGCCTTGTGTCATATAAACTTCTAGTTTATTTTCTAATTGAAAATGCGTTTTTAATTGGAAAGGTCGTTGCTCAACACATGGAATTTTTCGGTTTTTCGGTATGATAATACTGTTAACATATTGTGTATGGTCTTCATTAATTGCCACAACACCCATACTATGGCTCATAACATCCTGAACATGAGGGGCAATAACGAACAAATTTTGATTTTTTTGAATATCCATTGATGCCTGTATCGCTGCTCCTCTTGAAACAACTTCATCGACATTGACACCTGTCATGGGTGGAATACCCAACTTTTCCTTTGCAAATGTATGTATTATAGGCATTCTTGTAGAGCCGCCAACCAATAATATACCTGAAATGTCTGTCCAGGAAAGTCCGCAAGACTCAAGCGTTTGGTTGGTTAGATAAATGGTTCTTTCCATCAAATCAGAAGTCAGTTCTTCAAATTTTTCTCTGGTTAAATCAACCGTCCCTTTTTGACCTTCAAAATGAATTGAAACTGAAATTTTCGATCGATTTGAAAGGCTTTTCTTGGCATTTTCAACGCGAACCAGTAAATCATTGTACCCATCTTTATCATGCAACGGATTTAACCCATATTGTTCTTCAAACTGTTGAGCAGTATATGCTGCAATTCTATCATCCCAATCTTTTCCACCTAAATTATGATCTCCATCAGTTGCAAGGACTTCAATATTATTATCCGATAGTCTGACAATGCTAATATCAAATGTTCCACCACCAAGATCATAAACCAGGTTTGTTTGTGGTTTATTGCTTTTATTCACACCATAGCCAAGGGCAGCAGCAGTAGGTTCATTGATAATTCTTAAAACATTTAACCCAGCCTGTTCGCCCGCCTGTATAGTGTTTCTTCTTTGAATATCATTAAAATATGCAGGAACAGTGATAACAACATCCGTAATGTTCTCTTGTAATGCATGCTCAGCATCACCTTTTAATTTTTTAAGTATTAAAGCAGAAAGATCAATGGGCGTAAAATCCTTTCCATAAAAGCTTAATAGATAGTTATTATCTCCCATATTGCGCTTAAAAAATGAAGCAATATTATTTTCACCAATAGCTTGCATTTCCTTAGCTTCATCACCAACAACAGGATCAGGATCAAAATAGATAACAGAAGGCGTTATTGTTTTTTTGTCTTTGTTTAAGACAGGTTCTGGTTGTCCTTCTTTATTTATTATTGTAATGACTGAGTTGGTTGTACCTAAATCTATGCCGGCAACATGTTTAATCATTGTTCTCCCTTAATTAATGTATAGATGTTGAAATATCTGGATTAATCTTAATACATAGCTTTTGTATATCATTTGATAATTTGAACAATTTTTTTCTATATTTTGACTTGCTGTATGTGGAATCGTATTTTTTTATTCTACTAATAATACTCTGTAAATCCTTGATAGACTTATTTCTTTCTAAACGCCCTTTGCGGAGTGATTCATTTGCTTTTTTTATAGCTTCATCCGCCAATTTATTTATCTCATCAAACAAATCCTTTGCTTTTGCTTTTTTTTCATTAGCTGCTCTTGTATGCTGTTTTCTTTTTACATTAATCGCATCTCTGGCATCATCAATATATCTCGCATAATTCTGATAGTCTTGATATTTTTTGATAAATTTTTTTAACGAATTAATACCTCCACGTTTCGCTTTTTTAAAGTCTTTGTATTCATGCATATCAATCAAACTTTCAATATCTTTTTTTGCATGCATGGCATATCTTGTCTGTGGGTATTTTTTAATAAATTGTGACAAAGCACTAAGCGACCCTTTTTGTTGCGCCTTGTTGTAAGCCTTTCTTTGCATTAACATATTCAATTCCAGATCAACCTGATCCACATATCGTCCTCTTGGGTATTTGTCAAGAAAATCTTTAAGTGATTTTTCTGTATGAGTCTGTTTCGCAATGTGAAATTCCGCATCTTCTATATAGTGCACAAGCTTGTATGGCAATACATGTCTTTCATCGCTAATTTTCTCAAAAGAATCTAATGCTTCTCTGTATTGCTTTTTTGATAATGCCTCTTCCCCACGTATATACGTTTTGATATTTTCAACAATTCTTGTTTTATTTCGATTGTTATTACAAGATGTTGCAAGATTTATTCTTGATTGAATAAAAGGATAGTTGTAATTCCTGTTTTTAACACTTTGAAAATAGTCAAACGCTTTTTTGCATTGTTCTGAAAACAGAAGTCGCAAGCCTTCTGAAAACATTCTATTAAGAATATTTCTTCCATTTTGGCCGTCAGGCAATGGAGTAAAAGAGAAATACTGATTGTAAGCTTCTATCGTGTTTATTGTTGTCGCCTTTCGGTATAGTAACTGATCTAGCTCCTTTTTAGCTTCACTGGTATATGTGCCACGGGGATATTTTTTAAGAAATATTTGCCATCCCTTTCTTGTATCCGTTTCTCTGGCAAGATTATATTCAGCTCGTTCAATAAACTCTTTAATATTCGGATATCCAGGGTCAGATATAATGATATTTTTATATAAAATTAAGGCACTTTCATAATTTTTTACAGAAATCGCATCATTTGCTTTTTTCAAACGAATTCGGTTAATCTCATTCAAAGCTTCTCGCCAATGTCCATCACTGTCTTGCTTTAGCAATGTAACTTTTTGATAATGCATATACGCATCTATTGTATCTTCCTTTTTTGCAACTTCATACAGCTTGTTATCTATTATCCTTTTAGATTCATAGCAAAAATGTCCTTCTGGATACTTTTCTATGAATTGTTTATATGCGGGTATTGTGTCTTCTTTTTTTGCAATGTTAAACTCAGTGGTTTCAATTTTGGATAAAATTCTTGGAAATTCTTTGTCTTTATTTAATACTTTCCTAAAATTTAAAAGAGCTTCTGTATAGTTTTTTTGGTCAAACGCAAGCTCGCCTTTTTGAAAATAGTAGCCTGGGCCACAACCAATTGATGTGTAGATTAGAAATGTTATTAATAGTTTTATGATGGCTTTTTTATTTAAGTGCATTTTTATTATGACCTCCCTTTTAATGATTAGACAGAGAAAAATGGATTTGGTTCCCCCAAAAAATTAAATTATTATTTCGAATTAACCAAGAGCTTGTATTATGGCTATAATTGGGTCAATATCACTGTCACGAAAATCTACACTTTTAATTTCATCTAGATCTTCATGAATATTTCCGTTCGAACTTTCTAAATGAACCGGAATTATTTTGAAAGATTTATCTTTAGTCATTTTGTCTATTATAAGTTCAATTTCACGTCCTTGATACTCTCCTATTGTCTTTCCACGAAAAACTATCGCTATTTGTGATTCTTTAATTGAATTACGTATCCATTTTGGTATTTTTTTACCTGCATTTAGGTCTTGTATATCAATGATTATATTTTGAGAAATTTCATCTTCAATCGCTTTAACAATATCATAAACTGTTTTTCGATCTTTATGATAATAAGACACAAACATATTAATCTTATCTATACTTTGTTTTTCGAAAGTTTTTTTTTCTTGATACCAATCTCGTATATAAACTGGAACAACAAATCTATTAAAAACTGTTTTGTAAACAAAACCGAATTTTAATAATTGATGATATTTATTTTTCCTAAATAATGAAATCACATATTCTAAATCATTCCGGTTAGCAATATCATCATACTCTTTAAACAATTCTTTTTTTAAATATTCAAAAGGTTTGTTTTCTAAATAATTGCAAATTGTTGATAAAAGTGAAGGATGAGTACCGATTTTCGAGATCAGTTGTTTAGGTGTCATCCCATTCCTTTTTATTTGTATAATGTTTTCCTTTAAAAAAGTTATCGCTTCCTTGTATGAAAATGAATTGATCTCTATTAGCTGATATTCAAATTCTTTATTTTTCTTTAATTCTATATCATTTAAATAAAATCGCCCTTCTTTAATTAATGCCAACGAAGTGTTTTTGTCTATAATTCTCAAAAAGAAATCTCGAATCTCTTTAATTTGTTCATTGTCGAAATTGGGAAAAGAAATAATAAAGTATTTTTTTACTTCAGGAATTTTTTTTAAATACTCAGCCATCAAATGGATAATACTTGATTTTATTGGTTTAATTTCTTCTTCATTGTTCAATTCCCTATAATTATTTATTGCTTCATTGATAGTATTATACTCTTTTTCGATAATATTGTATTTTTTTTCAAGTTGTTCAAAATCGTCTCGGAATTGTTCTTCCATTAATTTTTTTTTTAGGGTTTCATGTATATTTTTTTTATTAAATTCTTGCTCTAACAAATCACAAAACCATGATAAATTAATATGTCGATTTTTTTGAAGAGTTTCTCTTTCTTGATTGATTATTTCCTCACAAATATCTATAAGAGAAATTTGTGTCTCATGACTTCCTAACAAAAATAGTTTATATTCAGATTTTGAATTAGGATGAAGTCGATTGTTTATTGTATACTCTGAAGTTACAGTCTTACCTATTCCGCATGGCCCTATAACGTAAGGCAACTTAATTTTACATTCTTGCGCTGTATTTTGTTGCTGTTGAGTTTGAATGCATTCAGTAATTTTATCAATTGCTTCTTTCCTTGACGAATTTTCACCATAGAATTGACTATTGTTTGATATATAGATTTCCTTCAAATATACCCCCAATTGATTTAATTAGCTTTCATGACTTGTATAACCAATGTTCCATTCTTCAATTAAAGTCTTAAAAATGCCAATTCTTAATTTGTATAGGGTTTTAGATTCTGTATCTGTATCACAAATAACTTGATTTGATACAATCACTTGTTTATATCTTAGATTATCAATAATTTTCTTCTCAAGTTCACCAATTTCATCTTCTTGAATGTTAATATACATAGTAAATGTATCAATTTTATTTTTTTGCACTAATTGACTTAACCAGTTTTGCTCGTCATCTGTTAACCCATTAAGTAAAATTTCTAAATTTGGACGAAAAGCACTGGTCGTAACAATCATATGTATAACTTTTTTAATATCTTTTAAGAATACTGTTGAACATTTTGTATCATTACAGTACCTTATCAAAGAGTCACAAATTGCTTGAATGACAGATGTGTAGCCACCTGAGAATCTCATCATATAAGACAAAGCTAATGAACTAAAGGTCATGATGTTATACATTTGAGAAAGCTCACAAACCTCTTCAAAATTCAATAAACTTAAACTAATTATATGTGGTATGAATTTATATCTTTCTTCTGTAAAACCTGTTATACTTTTTTCAGTAATCAATAAAATTGAATAATCAGCATCAATTTTTTCAGCTTCAATGACTAAGTATCGTAAATACGACAACAAGCTATGTTTTTCTTTTTCAGGAATGATAGTGGGATTATATAAATGATGAGCATCATCCAGTATAATCACTAAATCTTTATTTTTTTTTCTTAGAAATTTAGCATAACTTTTCACCAATTTACTATAATAGTTATTTTTATCATTAATATCTAATCCTGGTTTAACATAGTTATCATATTGTTTCTGAATTTCTTTATAAATTATATGGTCGAAAAGAGTCCGAAGGATTTCATCTTTATTATATGGAGATAATATATTCAATATACTGCAATCAATATAAATGGGAAAGATTTTTGAAGAATTCTGGTGTTGAAAGTGATTGATCAACGATGTTTTTCCAATTCTTCTAAGCCCATATAAGTTGATCAATTGAAAGCTTTTTAATTTTTTCTTTAATTGACTGAGTGCATCTTTTCGACTGTTTATATTAAAAAAACATTCATATTGTTGAGTTTTTGGAATCGGTTTCATTACAATAAATGGATTTTGTAAAGGCTTTGTTATACACTCAATTTCCGGTAAAATGATATCTATAGATTGCGTAATATTTTTTTGAAACCATGTATTAAAGCTTATTGTAAATTTTGTGTTAATCGTTTTGGGGGTATTTTTGATAACGTTCAGCACTATCAACTCATTCCTACATGGCTGAATTAATGGAATCTTTTTATATTGTGGAGAAATATGATACTCGCTGTTTTGTTCTTGCGTATCATCTATTTCCATAATTTTAATATCATAAATAGGTATTTGCCCCAAATTATCTATCAGAATTCTATACAATTCATTTTCAGAAGTGGGCATAATTGACAATTCAGGTGCTAGCTCAATATTTACTTTATTCACATTAAGGTCTTTTGCAAGTTGAAATTTTTCTCTTACTTGTTTTTTCCAATAATATCTAATTAATACAAAAACTTTAAGCTCAACTTTATTTAATTCTTTAAAATTGCTTTTAAAACTTTTAAAGTTTACTAGCAATTCTTCCAATGTAGACTTAAAATGAAACAATTGCTTAACGTATGATTCCAGTTTAATAAAATATGGGTGCCTGTCGTTTTTTGAAAAAACTTGGTCACCTGGATATAAAGGTTTTTGTACGAGTTTAGATAGTGATTCATACAGTTCGGATGCATGTTCTGCATGTTTACACTGCTTCTTATGAAATTTTAAAAAGGATTGACTGATTTCTGTAAGAATTTCAGCCAATTCTTTTGAATTAAATTGTTTGGCTTTAACTTTGAACTTAAAAAGAGCTTCGATGGCGTAAATGAATTTATTTATATCATTTACATCAAGACGTTTTAAAAAATAAATGTGTTCTAGTCGTATACTTCTACCGTCTCTACTTTCCTTTGATAATTCTTTAAGAATATTTTTATTAAAATTTATATGGTATAAATAATTTACTATTTCATCTTCTTTTGATTCAACCAAATATTGCTTAAAGTAAATTGTAAAAGCTTCTTTTTGAGCTTTTGATTTTGCATTTATTAAAAAATCTTTGATTATGTCGTTAACATCAGTTTCATCAATAACCTCAAATACATCTTTAAAAATTATTATCGCGCTATCGATTATTGATGATTGATGCGTTTCAACAAGCTTATCCAATGATTTCTTGCAATCTTCTAAAACTATTTGTTTATTATTTGCTTTAATAGCCTTGTCTCTAAAGTCTCTATTCTTACTTAAATCATCTTGAAGTGATTTGAATTTATCTAGTTCTTCTTCATTATTTAACTCACTTTGATGTGATTTGAATTTATTTGATTTTCTTTCAAATAACAGACAAACCAACAGAAATAATAATAAACAAATAATACCGACTGAAAATAGGGATAAGTTTTTCCAAACATTCTGATTTTGTTTTGGTTCAGGTAAAGGCAAAACAGTTATTCGATCATTTACTTTTCTAACATTGAGAAGCTTACTTGTATTAATCCAACGCGCTTTTGCTGAAACATGATATTCACCATGCGTTTGTGTATATTTGAACTCACCTCTAAAGATACCATCACCCGAATTATAAAGAGCCAATTTTTTTGATTTATCATTTGGTGTTTCTATTTGCGCAGTAATAATAATATCGGATCGGTTCACCTGAGAGCCATTTCTAAAGAGATGTGCTTCTATTTTGAAAGGGTAACCTGTATATGGATAAGTAGAATCCAGTTTTATTTGGACCATTGGATATTGTGCGTCAAACCAGTATTGAACATGCCCCATTCCTGTTTTGAAAATTTCCCATATACCATCACTTGGATTTCTTATTGTAAATAGTGCATGGTATTCTTCACCATTATTACCATATGCCGGTTCAATTGAAAAACCTTGCGGTGTTTTCACATTTATCTTGATATCGGGTTGACTCAGCATAAAAGAAAAACTAATACGTTCAAGCAAAGGCTCAACTTCAAATTTAACTTTATTTGTTTCAATGATGTTACCATCGTAAAGCCTGAAAAAATCAATGAGTTTTGTAATAATTCTATGAAAATGTTTAGAAATTTCATTGACATCTGATATTTTGACATATTGATCTTTTGTAATTAATTGACTCCAGTTGGTCATATCCCCATGGGCATCCCCAATTCCAAGAACAAATAATGGCACCTGGTTGGTTTGAAGATCAGAAATGACAGGGATTAATTGTTTAAAATAATCATTCAATTCATTATTGGTCATTGGTTTTTCATCCAGTTGTGGATGACCATCTGTAAATAAAATAATCAATCGCTTATTTTCAGATCCAAAACTTTTTGCTTTTAGTTCTTGATAGGCATATTGAATTGGCTCCTGAAAATCTGTCCAGGAATATGATTCTTCTTCAAGCAAATATAATTTTATAGCTTTCCGAGTCGTTTTTGTTAACAGACTCAATGGGAGTGTATGAATTGGTTTACCTGCAAAACAAACAAATCCCAATCGACAATTGATTTGATAGTACTGTGCATTTGCCATCAAATAATCAAGCAAATACAGTACAGCATTCATGCGGATTCTTTCAGGATCATTTATTTTCATACTTTTTGAATGATCAAAAAGTATCATTATATCAAGGCTGGTTGGCTGAGCCTGCTCTGATGACAATAGGTTGAAATTATACTCAAGGGTTTTAACATCAGGTTCTTGTTGAGCAAAGGCGAGAAATGCAGATAATACATAACAAACTATGTGTAAATATATGATTAGAGTTTTATTCAAAATATTTGTATCCTTCGTCTTTGATAATAAATAACGAAACCTATTTTGTCGATTGCTAATCAATGCCTTTTAAAATTAGTATTATTTGATTATTTGTGTTTGAATTTCAAAATATTGATACAATTCACACCAACTTTTTCCAATCGCTGATCAAATGTTGAAAAAACATTCATTCCCTCATTCCAGGAATATATTTTCGAAGGGTTTAGAATAATTTTGGCTACGCCACGTTTACGAGAATGACGCCAAAACTTTTCAAGAACCGCTTCGTCATTATCATAAATCGAATCGCTAAATTTAATGGTTTCAAGTTGTTTATTTGGTCTTTCAGAAACAATGAAATAAATACGTTCATCGCCTTTATTATTATCCAGCTCAAAAACTCCATTTTGGGCTGGAATATGATACATTTTACCTTTTTTTACAGGATTTGTATTATTCAAAAATTTATCCTGATATCGTACCATTGGAAAGAGGCGGTTGAGTTTACCTGAAGAATCAAGTTGCAAAACATAAACATAGCTATTTTTATCTGGTTGAAATATTATTTTATAAGCATCACCAGAGTGAAGATATGAACCATTTTCAATAGAAAAAAATTCATTTTCATCTTTATTTTTTCCAAAATAATATACTTGAAAATTTGAATCATGAGTATCTGTATGTAAAACTGGTTTTACCCTGGCTTTAATCGTAACTTGACAACATGACTCTTTAAAATCATCCGACCATTCATAAGTTTTGTTTATAGTATCCTCAATAACTGTTGAGTGACGATAAAGATCAAGTTTCTGAGAATTTGGATTGCGGGACAAAAACCATTTTGAGGTCCCTTCTGCAGCATTAATTCTTGCAAATTTTAAGGCTTTTTCACATACTTTTTCCTTATTACCCTGAATTTCCATACAAGCTGTTCCCATTGTTTCAACCAGACAGTAATCATTCTCATCTGTCAACATTTTAAATGACGTATTTTTCTCAAAGGCCTGTTTTAGAATATAAGCGTAATCAAAAAAAACAGCTAAATAAGTTCCTGCTTCATTGGTCTTAATTGTTTCTTGTTTGTCGGTTTCTTTTGGTTTAGCAAGCCAATATGCCCGTGTCGAAATTTTATATTTCTCATCATCAAATTGGTCAATATCAATAAGAAAAAGAATTGATGCTGAATCATACAATAAATCTTTAAATTTAGACACATCCACCACTTTCGCATGCCCTGCACCATGCACCTGATATTGAGTTATTAAACCAAGCGCTTTTCTAAAATCTTCTCGATCAAACGAACATCTGAAAAGCCCACCACCACGCAAAGAGTGCTTGAGAGATTTGCCAATCAAGTTCTGAATTTTTCCGGAAATTTCTTGTGCAGCATCTATATCAACGTAAACTGATATTTCATTTTCAGCAACCTTACCACTTTTTACTGAAATACCCGTTTTTTTAAAGCGATCCAGCACATTTTGAATAAGCCCATATGAAAAGTTTTCAAGTTCTTTGTAAGGACGACTCGGATGTCCATAAGGTATTAAAGATAGGTCAGATACAATAGGATTGTCCATTAGAGATGCAATAGAATCCGAGCTGTAATCCAGTTGAATTTCACCCAAATTTTTATGGATTTCATTGCCATCCTGTCTTAAGGATATATAAATATGGACGGTTTTCAGTGTTTCATTTCTATCAACATGAACCACATAAACAGGCATTCCTGAATTGCCAGTTAGCGGCTTATTAAAGCGTAACTCAAACCAGTTTTTTAATGTAAGATTACCCGATTTTTTTAATACCTTCCTATTTATCTGTTTAACAACATGTTCTTCCAATTGTGTAAAGGGGCTTGATTTCAGCAATGACTCAGAGACAACAATTGATGGCATAAACTCATATGGGGCATTTTTTATGCTTTGAATCGTTTTTTCAACCAATCTTGAAATTTTTGTTTTAAATATTTCCCTGTTATCAGGTTTAGCAGGAGAAGGCACATTCTTTAAACAGCTACATATCATAATCAAAAAGAACAATTGTATGTTGAAAAATTTAAAATGTTTCATAATATCAATTATCTTTCTTTGCTTGAGTTCTCTTCTGAAATACTATCAGCGATTCCATATAGCTGGTCCGCTAAATGCCACCAATCCGAAATATTTTTGTCAATTTCGGATAAAAACAATCTATTCTTTTTTGGATAAATCAAAGGCGCAATTTTTTGCGCTATTTCTTTACTTAAATCTTGAACCATCCAATCTCTTGCCAGTTTCTCTATTGCCGCAGGATGACCTTCTACAAAGCCTTGTATTTCTATTTCTTTGGTATTAAAAAATATTGCTTCAATCCGATATGTTGATTTGCAAATAAATCTTGGTCCTGGCCAGTCACCAACTTCTTGTGATTTGTCGCAAGTGATTTTATATTCTCCATTTGTAAAATTAAGCTTGAGCTTATCTAAAGGAACCAAATTGTATTTTAACACTTTTTTTACATGATTTTCGAGAAAAATTAATTTTGGTGATGATTTTATCTTTTCTTTGAAAACATTTTTCTTTGAATCATCATTGTCTTGTTTTACTGTTTTGTGTGTCTGAACAGGTTTATCCGATTGAATGTTTTTTTCAAAAGGTGAAATTTGTTTTTCCTTTATATTTATTTGAATGTCAGGCTTCTCAGACACTTTTGATGTTTTCATTTCAACATTATCATTAACGCTATAGATGAAAGAACCACAAACCCAGAATA
>Ga0272440_1000522_pt1 | contig 32293 bp, 26 predicted proteins | sample SSMMMBAug17_FD_192440 | JGI IMG/M metagenome (GOLD analysis project Ga0272440, IMG submission 192440) | Marine sediment archaeal communities from Little Sippewissett salt marsh, Falmouth, MA, United States - SSM-MMB-Aug17 | ecosystem: Environmental > Aquatic > Marine > Wetlands > Sediment ... | reverse complement strand
TATGAATTCTTCAAGTGCCATTATTTCTGATGACGTTTTATCTATGAATTCATCCTTGGATGGTTCATCATCAGGAAGTTCTGAAATTTCCTCTGCTGGCTCTTGATCTAAAGGTTCATCATCAGGGGTTTCTGAAATTTCCTCTGCTGGCTCTTGATCTAAAGGTTCATCATCAGGTGTTTCTGGAATTTCCTCTGCTGGCTCTTGATCTAAAGGTTCCTCATCAGGGGTGATTTCCTCTTCCGGTTCTGAATCTGATGACACGTCTTCAACTGGTTCATCATCTACCGCACCCATAATCATTTCATCAACATCACTTTCAAGTGGTTTTGGAGTGGGTGGAGCATCATCTTTGGTATCAGGTGTTTCTGTTTGACTTTCGTCCTCTGTATCGGGTTCAGGTTGATCGTCATCACTGGTATCTGGTGTCTCAGGTTGATCGTCGTCACTGGTATCTGGTGTCTCAGGTTGATCTTTGTCTTTGGTTTCAGGCATAGATTGAATATCAGGTGTTGAATCATCCGGAATATCCAATGAGCTTTTGACATCAATATAGTTACCATCTCGATCACAAAAGATTGATAAATTCAACTTGACCTGAAAATTAAGTTCATAAGCGATTTTATCATCATGCACAACAAGATCGCCTTTTTGATACTCTACATCGTCTTCAATATTCAGTCGATGTCTTTCTTTAAAAATCTTTTCAATCAGTATCCAATCTAAATCTGCGATGATACCATCCATCAGGTCACGCTCTCCTCTTTCGATTACTTCGGGATCTGTAATTTTCATTTAATAAAAACTCCTTATTATAATTCAACTTTGGTTTTTTCAGAGGTTAAAAAACCAAATGTTCAATGGTAATAAAATAATTGCATGTTTATTAAATATGCAATCTATATTGATAGTCTTATACTTGATTGATAATTTCATTGGCTAAGTCTAAAAAACGCTGCGAACCAATAGATTGTATGTTTAATGTCAATATCGATTGTCCATGGCTGGGAGATTCTTTTAAGCCAATATCGTATGGAATCACTGTTTGAAAAACCTTATGTTGCAAGTATGTTCTGATTTCCTGAGCAATATGGTTTGATATTTCCTCATTTTCCTGGAACATACTCAATAATATGCCTGAAAATTTTAATGATGGGTTAAACTGACCGCGAATCAATTTTATGGTTTTTAGTACCTGCCCCAGTGTTTCCAATGCATAAAATTCACAGGGAAGGGGAATAATAAATTCAGTTGATGCAATCAGCGCATTGACAGTTATCAGGCCTATGGATGGCGATGTGTCCAAAATAATATAGTCATAGTCGTTGGAAACAGTGGCAATTGCGTTTTGTAAAATTTTTTCTTTGTCTGGATTGTCGGCCAATTGGATTTCTGCACGAATAGATTCAATGCGTGATGGTAAGACACTTAAATAATCCAAACTCGTTTGAACGAGATTTTCTGATAATATTTGCCCATCTATCATGGTATGATAAAACGATTTATTCAAGGACCGCTTGTCTATTCCCAGGCCAATTGTTGCGTTTCCCTGAGGATCACAATCAATTAATAATGTTCTTTTTTCGAAAATGGCGAGGGAAGCGCTCAGATTGACGGCTGTCGTTGTTTTGCCGCTTCCTCCCTTGAGATTAATCATGGTTAATATCCGGGCCATAATTATATTCCTTATTAATATTCGGTTTTATAAATCACTTATAATCCTATAAGTTTTCAATATCATATTTGCATTTTTTTTTCATAAATATTATATAAAAAGCTTGTATCATGAAATAAATTAAAAAACAAGGTATCATAAATAAACAGTAAAAACAGCATGTGTTATTCAATGTAGCGTATTGTGTTTAACTTATTTATTTTAAATAATAATAAATAACATTGATATCTTTTTGTAAGACGCAATAATTATTAAACAACAATTCATTGACAAACACATCAAGTCAAGAGGAACACTTATGGCGGTTATCATTTCTCCAGAAAGAATTAAACAGACCATTGATAATTTGCATTATGCTGAATATTCAGTCAAGCATAAATTTGTGGACTTAATATTCAAATCGTATCATAAAAATACAGAAACTGCTTCTGAACCTGAACCCAATGACCCAGACACAATTATTAAAACCATATGGAATGTTTCTGATCCTAAAGAAATAGCACACAAGCGCAAAAATTTCCATAGTTTAAAAAGCAGTGTCAATAATGATTTTCAGCGTCTGTATCGTAGTGGTAAAAATCCAGATGGCATCATTATTGGTGATTATAACTATTTTGATATTTCCAATGAAGCCAAAGATACCATTTTTGCAAAATTTGCCTCCGGAAGCGGAAAAGATCGAGTGATCAATCTTGAAGAATTAATGGATGTTCTCAAGGTCATTGAGCGGGCAGTTGAATCAACTGATACTGAACAAAAAGAAATCGTAAGTCATGATGAATTTCTGGGGCGTCTGAACCAGACTCTATCCACAGTTGTTGATAAATATGGCATTACAGATGAACAGGATGCAGAAAATCTTGAAGAGGAAGCCGAAGAAGCTGAAGAAGATGATGTTGAAGAGGAAGAGGCAGAAGAAGAAGAGGATGAGGAGGAGGGTGAAGAGGATGAGGAGGAGGGTGAAGAGGATGAAACTGAGGAAGCGTCGGAAGATGATGAATATGAAGTGATTGAGGAAATCATTGAAGAGTTTGAAGATGAAGATGAAGATGAAGATGAAGATGAAGAAGAGGGAGAGGAAGAAGATCAGGAAGATGCGGAGGAACTTGAAGAGGTTGAAGATGAAGGGGATATCGAAGACGTAGAAGAAGATGAGGAAGAAGACCTTGATGAAACTGAGGAGGAGGAAGAAGAGGAGGAGGAAGACTATGAGGAAGAAATCATCGAAGAAGATGAAGAGCTGGTAGAAATTATTGAAACAGGACTACCTGTAAATTCATTGGGTATTGATAGAGACGATATTTACAAAGATGATGGCATACTCAAAGAAAAAATATTATTGGATGAACAACTGGATGGTTTTCTGGGGACAATGGAACGTTTTTACAATCAATATCTTTTAATTGAAGAAGGTAGATATATTGTTGGCAGTAAAAACCCTGAACGTCATGAAATTTTTCGAAAAAAAATCATGCTACCCGAGTTGTATATGGGAAAGTTTCCAGTGACCAACTTACTCTTTTCATTGTTTATTAATAAGACCGGTTATATCACAACTGCTGAGCGATTGGGGTTTGGCATTGTGTACACTGGACGATTCATAAAAAAAATCAATCCAAATACTGGAAAAACATCAGTTGTACTAAATTCAGCCCTATCCTGTAAAAAAGAGCCCGGTGCGTGTTGGCACCGCCCTACAGGTCTTGGTAGTGATCTCAATAGCAAGCGGGATCATCCAGTGGTTCAGGTGAGTATCGAAGATGCTGTGGCTTATGCGAAATGGATCAACAAGCGCCTCCCCACTGAAATGGAGTGGGAAGGCAGCGTTCGCACACAAAAGGGATACAAATTTCCCTGGGGAAATACATGGAAGAAAGATCAATGTAATATCGAAGCCACTGCCAATGCCGATACAACACCAGTGGATCAATATCGAAAATGGGAAAATGAATTGGGGATTGTGGATGCATTGGGCAATGTTCTGGAGTGGACCAGCTCGAAAAAGTCAGTCTCTCAAAAATTGTATTACATTGCTAAGGGCGGATCATGGATAAGCAATCAAACACCTTATCTTTATCAACGATTTTTATATAAAAAGGACTATTCGTCAAATATTATTGGATTTCGTTGTGTGGCCAATAGCTAATTGCCCCAACTATGTTTGAAAGGGGATTGTAAAATAAAACGTACTGCCTTCGCCAGGTTGGCTTTCAAACCATATATTGCCATTCATTCTTTGAATGATTGTCTTGCAGATAGACAGACCGACCCCCACACCAGAATGCTTTTTCGTTAAAAAATCTTCACCAAGCATAAATGGATCAAAAATTTGTGCCTGATTCTCTTCTGGAATCCCTGAACCTGTATCCTTGATAATAAAATGCAATTGCTTTTCTGATTGTAACTGAATTGTCAGGGAGACTGTGCCATCATCAGTGTAACGCACTGCATTGATTAAGAGGTTCATTATAATTTGTTTCAAACGTTTGGGATCAACGATGATCATCTCAGGAATGCTTTTATCAATATCACATCCCACCATAATGGATTTCCATTCTGCCTGAATTTGAATGGTATCCATGATTTTGTCAATAAAGTCTCTGATCTGAATTGTACATTCATTCAAATCCCAATTGCTTCCCACCAGTTCTGTCAATTCAAGGACATTGGTTAACACTTTGTGCAATCCCTCAGCAGATTCTTTAATATGGCTTAAATATTCTCGATTGTCATTATTGGTTTCAGAGATTAATAAAATTTCAGTAAAGCCCAATATGCCCTGAAGGGGTGTTTTAATTTCATGATTCATATTGGCCAGTATTTGATAGCGGGCTTTTTGTGCTGCCTGAGCATCTGCTAATGCCCATTCCAGTTCGTTGTGTTTTTCTTCAATAATGCGTAAATCACGATAGGTCCGCAATGCAGAAATAACCGCAGTATATAAAGCCTGATCAGTCAGCATGGATTTTAATTTATAATCATGAATATCATAATCTGTAATCACAGTTCTTTCAGGTGCCTGCCCGGGTTGTCCGGTGCGTAGAATAATTCGAACAAATTTATTTTTTAGCTCATTTCTGATGAATTCCACTACTTTGAGGCCGTCATTTTCAGTGCGCATGACAACATCTAAAAGAATCAATGCTGTGTCAGGATGGGCTTCAAATAACTCTATGGCCTCTTTTCCAGAATATGCGTTTAAATAAGTAAAGCCTTTGCCATCAAAGGTGATATCCTCAAGAATTCGTTCGGTCATGCGATGCACATCGGCTTCATCATCGACAATCATTATTTTCCATGTTTCTGAAGATACCACTTGCTCTTGTGGGGTATTATCTTCAGACTCATCGCCAAACATAAAGTCATCGTCTTGAAAAAGATTCTCGTTTTCTGTCATTGCTTTCTCCTTCTGGATCGTGTTTTATTAATAGGGAGTTGAGAGTTGGGGTCAGACCTTGATTCTTGACAGTTGGGTTAATTCTTTACCGCGGCAAATAATCAACCCAACAGTGAACAATCAACAATCAAAGCTTGCCCCCAACTCTTCTTCTTACTATTTGGTAATAATGCATGGATTGTACCATATTATTATGCCCCTTATCACAATTTGGAAATACGATCATCAGTTGATAAAAAATAAGCTGATGAAATGCCTGCAGCACCATAAATCATACACATTACCATAATCTGATATCGTGCAGCAATAAAAGGCGATACACCCGATAATATCTGACCAGTCATCATACCCGGCAGTGATACCAGTCCAACAGCAAACAAGGCATTTGTTATGGGTATCAAGGACGCCCGAAAAGCAATGCCCCGCGCTTCATGAAATGATTTATTTTGTTCCATTTCTGCCTGGAGTCGCTCTGCTGCCAGGCTGATACTGTTCATGGAATTGGCAAATATCATGCCTGCCAGTGGAATAATATATTGGGGCGTATACCAGGGTGTTAAATGAAGCACATATCGGGTGACTAAAAATAATACTGATCCGCCGCCAATGATCAATGATTGCAGTGCTTTCCAATACAGCTTTTTTCGGTTTTTTTTGATTGAACTCAATGCAATCCAACTGGATATAAAAATCATCAGGCTTAATACAAATATAATTAACCAGGCATTTTTCCCATTAAAAATAAATACCAGCACATGACCAATCAATAATAATTGCGCAATCATTCTAAAAAATGCATAAATTGCATGGCCATAATCCAAAGACCACTTATAAAGGATAACTATTACAACAATTGCTGGAATCAGCGCGATGGACAGGTTCCCCAGGGTTATTGTTTGAATGGATGCGTTCATAGGCTATTTGCCCTATAGTTTCCATATATTCTGGCAACCTGCTCTGCTGTATGATCCCATGTATGATCAAGTGCTGTTTGATAAGCTGCTTTTGATACAGATTCACGATGATTTTCATTTAACAGCTTTTCAATACAGGCACTGTACTGATTTAATTGATTTCTTTCTGATATATAACCATTTGTTCCATGTACGACAATATCTTTTGCACCAACGCCATCACTGACAATAACAGGTAATCCTGCCGCCATGGCTTCAAGGACTGTCATCCCAAAAGTATCAAACTCGGAAAGCATGGAAAACATGTCTGAAGCCAGATACATTTTTTCTATTTCATCATGAACAACTCCAGCAAATACCACATGATCTTGAATTGTCATTTGTGATGCCAGATGGTTGTAATAATCATAATTACCTTTTCCAATAACGACCAGCTTGAGTGGCATTTCGGGTTTGTTTTGAATGGTTTTTGCAACAGCTCCCATCAAGGATTTTAAGCCCTTGATTTCAAAATTCATTCCGACAAAAAGTATAACAATATCCGACAGATTCAGCCCCAATCGTTCACGAATTTCTTTGCGGCACGCCTGCCGGTCATATTTTTCAAATTGTTGATTGTTCACACCAGGATGGATAACCTGTATGTTTTTTGACATCACATTAAATGTTTGGCAAAAAATATCCCTGGTAGATTTTGAAACTGGTAATAAATGGCAACAACGTGGATGCATGACCATTTTGTTTTCAACCCAATGGGTACAGTAATCAAATAAACTCATTCTTTTTTTCTTTCTGACATTTTTAATCCAATATTGATGGGGTAAGCCGTGTATGGAATAAATATCCGCCAGGAGTACGCGTTCATGGGTGTGAATGATATCAAATTGTTGCTGTGCAATTTTTCGATTCACTGAAACAGCAGTGCTGAGAGGCCTTAAAAAGCGAGGAAACTTTATAATGGGAAATCGGTGAAACGTTATATTATCAGAAACTGATCGCCATTGATTGGCAAAAACATGGATTGAAAAATCAGGGTTTGATGCAAGCCGCTCTGTAAGTTCCATTGCAAAGAATTCACTGCCGCCAACCAGACCATATCTTGGTGAAACGACTGCTATTTGTAACGATTTTTTGGAGACCATTTGGCTGAACCCTTTTTCTATTGAAATCACTATTAAAAAAATTAATTCAGTAATATCACAAATAGATCAATCATGGCAATAGACAAATATTTTTTTTACAAAGGAATGCTAAAAAAATAGGTGCCTTCGTATTTTTCTTAGTTGGCACGTTATTTGCTTAATTATCCTTAGTCAAATGGCCTTCAGTTTTCTCAGAATCAAACAGCAGATCCATTTTGAAGGCATTTTGGAGGTATATCATGAATAAAATTATCATTTTATTTATATCTATATTGATACCCTTTCAGGTGTTTGCCATGGATCCCATTACTGATGATGAAATGAACAATATCACTGGTGCTGTTGGTGTGCATATATATGTTGAAGGAGAAGATTCCCAACCAGCCTATCAAATGCTGCAATGGCAAAATCACCGGCAAAGAAAAAAAACAGATGATTCAGGTGAAAGCGTGAATCATGCCATACAAGATATATACGAAATATCATACGATAACTGTGAATTAAGTCTTGATAAAGGGAAAACCAATCAGAATGGGCTCTGGATCAATGGAAAAGAAGCAGTTACTGCCAACCGATCTTTTGTGAAAATTGGTGACCCTTTAACAGCGCCGGAAATATCGAGCGATGATATTCAATTAAATTTTAAAGATGGCAATAGTCTGGGTTCAGTAGAATCAGGTGATATTTCAGTCAGTATTCCCCAAGCACCTGATGCCATCTATATTTCTCCCAGATGAATCATTTAATTAAGGGTAGGAGTCGGCTTAATTGCCGATTGTATTTATAAATGCCTGTAATAATTATTTTTTTGCAGATCCAATACAATTCTGCAAGAAACATATTAGTTCAGGTTTTGGAGGAGGAAAACATGAATAAAACATTTTTAGCGGTTTTGTTAACCGCATGCATGCTCTGGATTTCAGGTGCTTATGCAATGGACCCCATATGTGATGATGAAATGTCTGGCATATTTGGCGCAACCGGGGTGGATATTTTCATTGCAGGAACCCTTGAAATTCAAACCAGCTTTAATGATTTTAAGTATAGGGATGATGATGGAGTCAGTGGTACCAGTGGTGGATATCTCTGGTTGGATGGCGGCGGATCTCCCAGCCATTTTTATGTTTCTATTACAGATTCAAAATTGACCCTTGATGTTGGCACCGCCGGTGCAAGTGGACTGGAAGTCAATGGGGTTGCAAATGCAGTTTCACCCAATACTTCCTTTATTAAAATTGGTTTGCCCACATTGGGCATTTCAACAGCAATGGCAGATTTAAATTTAAAGTTTGCCAATGATTCGGGGACTGAAAATGGTAGCATGGGAACCATCACAACTAGCCTGATGCAGATTTCTATTCCGCAAACCCCTGATGCGCTGTACATATCAGCACATTAATCCAACAAGTGGGGGGTATGATGAAACATTGGCTATTTACCTTTTTTGTTGTATGTTTTTTTCCGGTTGCGGCATTATCAATGGATGCCATCAATGACCATGAAATGGATGATATCACTGGTGCTACCGGAATTGATTTGTTTCTTGCCGGAACCCTTGAAATTCAAATTTCAGGACACAATTTGAAGTATGGTGATCCTGATGGCCTGGAAGGTACAGGCAATGGCGGTTTTCTAGCTCTGGACAGTCCTCACCAAACGCCATTAGACAGTACATTAAGTCTTAAGTTGCAGGATGCCAAGTTTTCTATTGATGTGGGCACCAAAGATGCTGTGTTTGACAGTCCCCATGCTGATGTTATTCCTTTTGGCGCATCCTATATTCGAGTCGATCTCCCCAAATTTACTGCCAATGTTACTTTTAATGACTTTCAACTCCAATTGGAAGATCAAAATGGGTTAAATCCAGATACCATGTGTATTATCCAACTGACTGATCTCAGTTTTGCTATCGAAGAAATATATAGCCCGATGTATATTTTTAGCCACTAATCAAGGAGGACATAACATGTTTCGCTATCTTTATCTGATTCTCATGGCAATTATTGTTCCTGTGAGTGCATCTGCATTGGTTGCACTCACAGATAATGAAATGTCAGATGTTACCGGACAAACCGGAATATCAATTGTTATTCCGGACCTGAATTTTGGCGTATCCATGACCCGACTGTCTCTTACTGATGGTGATGGCCTTTCCGGATATCCAAATCCAGCCTATCTGGTAATTGATAACATTAATCATGCATCCTTTGGCAATTTTAACCTGGCCACGAAAATCGCCATGGGCGATACTGTTGCACATAAAATCGGTATGGATCCCAACTCAGTTTATGGTACAGGCATGAAATCGTTAGATATTGATGTCGGTACTGATGGTGATGGTTCATTTATCAATATTGAGCTGCCTAAAATGCAATTATATACTGGCGATTTTGATGATGTGCATATTCGTGTGGCAGATAACCAGATGGGTACCAATGGTACTGACCTGGCATATTTTTCTTTGCCAGGACTCTATTTTGAAGGTATCGGTGGCAATATTAAAGTGCGACCCGATAGGAATACCAGTAATGGTGGGATTGATGTTCAAATTACCAATACACCATTTTATCTCTACAATACCGAATTGACCATTCGGGATTCAGACCCAGATACACCCGACGGGCAGGATGCTTTGGAGTTGAATCAGTTTTATCTTCATGATGGCAATAACAATCCATTTATTTTAAGAAATGGTCATTTTTCTCTGAATGTTGGCAGGAAAAATGGTCAAAACTGGTTAAAACTCATTGCCCATGAATGGGAAGGCGATCTTTATGCCAACCTGGGTGAAATGAAATGGTGTGGCACACAATTTGGCCGATGGGAAATTGGCCGAATTATTCAGCATGAAAATGCACACACCTATATTTCGGGTCATAGTATGGGCCTGGATATGGAAATATCAGCAAGGCTTGATATTGAAAATTTGTATTATATTTATGGCACAGGTCCAGGAGATTACAACAATTCACACATGCTTCATCTTGCACAAACTTTTTCTGGAACTGAAAGTAATCCCAGTACCTGGAGTTTCAGCGGTAATTTACAGATTGGTGATATCGACAATAACCGACCGGCAACCCTTGATTTTGGCTCTGATGGCAACAGCAACATGCTCGCATTGAATCTTCCCCTTAAAGGCTGTCTTGGCATTGAAAGTGTTCAATTGGGCGGACAAGACTTTGGGCCGGTTGTTGCCCATGGAATGGATATTAAAATGTTAAAAATCTATATTCCTCATCGATAAATGTGTTATTCGAGTTCTGACTCTGCCGCCATCTCAAATTAAATCCTTAATCACCGCTGCCATCTGATATAACGGCACACGCTTATCACTCAAACCGATTTCATCAACCGCACGCGGCATACCATAAATGACACAGGTTTCTTTTGATTCAGTCAGCACTGTGCCGCCATTTGCTTTAATCCATGCAACACCTTCTTTTCCATCATTCCCCATACCTGTCATGATAATACCCAGTACACGTTCTTTGAACATTTCCGATGCTGAGCTAAACAGGATGTCTGCTGATGGTCGATGAAGTTTATCATAAGGTTTTCTGTCAAGATGAAATACAACATGATTATGGGCATCTTTATTTAATGTCAGATGATATCCTGCGGGTGCAATTGTTACTGTTCCTGGCATTAAGCGATCACCTTTTCGGGCTTCTTTTACCTGGATGGCGGATAATTCATTTAAACTTTCTGAATACATTTCAGTGTAGCCTTCAGGCATATGTAAAACAATCACAATGGGAATTGGAAAATTGGCAGGAAATTGAGGGATGAGATATCTTAATGCCTGGGGACCACCAGTTGAAATTCCAATGACAATTACATCAAAATTACCTTTTGATGCAATTATTTCATGGGGTTTCTTTTGCACAAATGTTTGATCATAGATTTTGGTTAACTGTTTTAGTTCTGCCACAGCTGCTGTTTTAATTTTTTGAATTAAATCGTCTCGAATCTCTGAAATTATCTTTGTAGCCAGTGCGGTCGGTTTTTTAATAAAATCAATTGCACCAGCATTGAGTGCATCAATGATTATTTTTTGACTTTCACTCAAAATACTGACAATAATTATCCTGACCGGTTGTCGTTTCATTTGTTTGATAATAAATGTGAGACCGTCCATTTCTGGCATTAATAAATCCAGTAAGACGACATCAGGTGATAAGGCTTCAACCATCTCAAGGGCTTCATTACCATTCCTCGCTTTTCCAATAACCTCAATAAAAGGGGAGAAATTCAGAATACGTTCGATAAGATTACGCACATAAGCTGAATCATCAACAATAAGAACCTTTATAACTTGATTCATCAAGTTTACTCCATATTAATAGCGATTGATCGTTTTGAGGTAAATGTACTGTAGAGTCGTAGCATGCCACGACCTTATTTTTTTTGGACGATCAATAAAAAATGAACATGTTATGTTACGCGCTTTCCTCATTGTTTTACATAAACAAAGGTGCTGTCAATCTCTTGCATGTCAAAATCATCAGTAAATTTTAGCAATGATTCTGATACACCTGTAAAAAGATATCCTGGACCTGTCATGCAATCATACAAAAGTCGGATTGTTTGCCTGATGGCTTGTGCTGAAAAATAGATAAATACATTTCTACAAAAAATAATATGCGAACCTGCCATTTGGGCAATGTCATGATTGTTATTCAAGTTTGCGTTTTTCCATTGAATCAGTTCATGAATTGTATCAATCACTTGATACTGTTGATTATACTTAACAAAATATGTTTCAATCAACGCTTGCGGCCAATGACGAAAAGAGTGACAGCCATACAAACCTTTCTGTGCTTTTGAAATTGCTTTTGGACTCAAATCACTGGCAACTATTTTGATGGGAATTCGTTCAAACCATCCTGATTCATTTAAGGAGATTGCAATGGTCAATGGTTCTTCACCTGATGCACAGGCAGCACTCCAGATTTTTATTGGCAGATTCGTTTTTTCAATTGCCAGTTTCGGAATAATCACATTGATCAGGGTTTTAATTTGATCAGACTCCCGACCAAAATATGTTTCCTGAACAGATATGGCATCAAAGACTTGATTCCATTCATCAGTAAAATGACTTTCATACTTGAGCAGATAATAATAGTCGATAAAGGTATCCATATGCTGATTGAATAATAGCGGTGTTATTTTATCAATCAGAATATCGATTTTATCCATTTCATAATAAATTCCTGTTTTCTGATGAATGATATCTCTCAGTAGTTTGAATTCCATTATAGACATGACAGGCATTTTAGAGTGAATAGACATTGAACAGTACCTCCAGTAAACAGTTTACCAAATTTTTGATATATTAATTTATGAATTATCTGTACCCAGTTGATTAAATAGATGACTTAATTTTTTTACAATGCTATCGAGATTTTCACTCATTTTTCGAGATTTAATAGCACCCATTGTATTTTGTTTGGTAATGGTCCGGATTTGATTCAGTGACTCAATTATGTGATCAATAGCCAATACATTATCAAAATTAGCTTTTGAAATAAGAGAAATTTGTTGGGTGACATTATCCCCGGATTGACGCACTTGTTTCACATTATGTGTTTGTTCATTCAATGACTTGGATAGATCATCTGTTTGTGCTTGAATATCAGAAATTCCCTGTGCAATGTTTTCTGAGGAAATCGATTGATCTTTCATTTCATTATTGACAGTTTCAATCAGTTGCATCATTCCTTTGGCCTGTTTGCCGGTGTCTTCAACAGCAATTGTTTGTTCACTGATAGATTTAGAAATAAAAGCTGTTTCTTTTCGAATGGCTTCGACAGCTTTTCGTATTTGTTCAATGGCTTTTACCTGTTCATCAGTGGAAATACTCACCTGAGTTGACTGATTTAAAACAGTTTTTGATGTTTTTATCATGTCTCTGGCAACGCTGGTTTGTTCATTCATAGCTCTTGAGACCTCAAGAGAGTTTCTACGCATTTCAGCAATTGATTTTGCGATATTTGAAACAGTTGAAGCCTGTTCAGAAGTTGCCAGAGCAACCTGTTTTGATTGTGATGCTGTAGTGCTGACAGCACTCACCATGTTTTGGGTTTCTTGAAGTTGTTGATCAATGTCAGCATTTATTTTATCAATCGCATTGGTCGTGATTTCAATACCAGTAAGTATTTGTTGTAAACCGGTTCGTGCTTCAATAGCTAAATCACCACTATCAGAAGCAATGCGAGATCCTTCCTCAGATGTTTTAGTTGCCTGTCGAACAATTTTTTGAAGTTTTTTGATAATTTTAGAAATTTCTTGTGTTGCCTGGGAAGATCGATTGGATAAATTGCGAATTTCTTCAGCGACAACAGCAAATCCTCTGCCAGCATCGCCAGCTCTGGCAGCTTCAATTGAAGCGTTTAGTGACAAAAGATTAGTACGTTCAGCAATCAATACTATGGTATTGATAATTGTTGTAATTTCCTCAGCCTGTTGGTCCATTTTATTGACCACTTCGGCTGAATCAATCATTGATTCACGAACACGATTAAAGCCATTGATTGCTTTTTCAATAATTTTTGCGCCTTCATCAGCATCACGTTCAGTTTTTCGTGTGCTTTCATAAGCTTCTTGGGAAAGCATGGCAATTGAACGAATGGAACGTTCGAGTTGTTCAGAAGCAACTTCTGCATTCGCGGCTGCATTGGTAATTTCATCAGCACTTTTTGCAACTCCTTGAATGGAAGAATCTGTTTCCTCAATAGAAACTGATACATCATCAATTTTCCGAGAAAGGCCTTCCATTGTAGAAGAAACTTCTTCCACTGATGTTGCCATTTGCGTTACTGAAACAGAAGACCGATCGGCCAATAATTTAAGACCATCTGCATTATTGGCAACACTTTTTATGGAACGAGAAACTTCTTCAATTGTGCCTGCAATTTCTTCAACTGATCTCAGCAGATTTTGTGCATTTGATTGAACAGATTTGATCGATAATGCCATTTCTTCCATTGATGTCATGGCCTGCGAACTGGCGGAACTCATGTCCATGGATGTATTGGTTACATTTTTAATTGAACCGGCAGTGTTTTTTGATGAAATTGAAAGATGATGCAAGCTTTTTGCAACCGCCTGTATGGTGCTGACAGCATCTTCGATAGAGGCATTCATTTCATTGACAAAAGAAAAAATTTCAATGGCCGATGTCTCAACTGATTTGGATTGTTCCGAAGCTTCTTTCATGGACAACGACAGTTTTTCTGTTTCATCAAAGGCATTTTTGATACACTCACTCTGGTCTGACGATCCCTGGCTGACAATAGACGATGTATCTACCAGTTTGGTCGAGATTTGATTGATTTGATCAATATTTTGTTTAACATCATGTTCTGATATGTTTTGATTATTTTCTAATTTGTTATCAGACATTCTTGTTTCTCCTATAAAAAATTTATATTTGATAATGATATATCAAGAATTTCATACGTATTAATTAAAAGAATAATTCGATTATCCTGTTTTGTGACACCCTCAATATATTTTTTATTTATCTCAGACATTTTTTCATGCGGTGGATGAATATCTTCCATAGATATCGAGATAAACTCTCTGGCGGCATCGACAATCAGACCGACAGTATGTTTGCTGTTTTCAATTACCAGCAATCGACTTTGAATGGTATGTGGAATTTTATCAAATTCAAATCTCAGTCGTAAATTAATTGCAGGTATAATCAATCCCCTTGATAAAATAACACCTTCAATAAAATCAGGCACATTGGGAACAGATGTTATCTCTTCGATCATTTCCAATTTTTTAACGAGTTTACCAGGAATACCATAAGTTGTTTTACCTAACTGAAATAAAATATAAGGCTCTGTCGATAAGGCCGATTCTGGTTTATTCTTAGAAACAAATTTTTCTGCGGCTTTTACGACACAATCTTTTGAATTGGACTGTTTTATTTCATCATACGTCAGCTTTTGAACATCAAGAATAAGCACAACCCGACCATCTCCTAATTCGGTTGCCCCAGAAAAACCGTCTAAATTGATAAAACAATCTGGCAATGCGCGAACGACAATTTCACGTTCATTGATAATGCGATCTATGGCAATACCAATAAATTCATTTCCTTTTTGAACAATCATTACATAAATAAAACGCCGGTATTGTTCCTTGATGTTAAAAAGTCGGGATAATCTGACAATAGGCAAGACTTTATCACGATATAAAATCATTTCATTCTGGCCTGATACAGTAACGAGATCAGGATCAACTTCAATAATTTCCTGAATTGATAACTTTGGAACAGCAAATTGTTGGTCACCAACAGAGACAATCAGCACATCCAAAATGGCCAATGTCAAAGGGAGATGAATACGAAACAAGGTTTTTTTTCCAGGCTCACTTGTTACTGTAATGTTACCACCAAGAACGTCAACAGCATTTTTAACAACATCCATGCCAACGCCACGTCCACTGGTATGATCTGCTTTTTCTTTACTTGAGAAACCAGGAAAACAAAGAATATCCAATACATTATCAAGGGTAACAGATGTTTTATGATCAATAATGTTTTTTTCTCTGGCTTTTTTTTCAATTGCCCCCAAATCAATCCCCTTGCCATCATCCTCAATTTCAATAACGACCATATCGCCGGATGTCATAGCCCTTAAACATATTAAGCCCTCCCGGGGTTTGTTCAATTTCTTTCTTTGTTCCGGGGATTCAATGCCATGACTGATTGAATTTCTTACCATATGAATTATGGGATCCATCATTCTTTCAACAATGAGTTTATCAATTTCAGTTTCTTTACCTTCTAATTTTAAATTGATCTGTTTTTGGTCTGCACGGGTGACATCTTTAACAGTAAATCGCATTCGTTCAAATATTTCATTAATTTGAACCATTCTAACCCGCATAATCCCATCTCGCAAATGTCGAATTTTTTTTTCAAACGATTGGATAGTTTCATCAAGCATGTAGCGGTTGGAATTGGGCAGCATATGTTTCATTTGATTCAGTTGATCTTCAAGCCTGGATCTATCGATGACAAGATCTCCAACCATTTGCATTAAATCATCCAATCGTGAAAGATCCACTCGAACAGTATTTGAAGTTGCTTTGTTTGAAACCTGAAAACAGACATTTTTGTTCGCATTATGATCTTGTTTTTCATTAACAAGGTCAAGGGATTGGGTTTCATGAGTGATATTATCAGAATTTGTTTTTAATAGGTTATCAAAATCGTGTGGAATCGTTTTTAAACCATCATTTTGCCATTTATCTATCATTTGTTGATCAACAAATCCTATTACCAGAAAATCAAAAGCGACATCGCCCTTTTCATTTGTTGAAGGAACACCTTTAACAATTTTGCCAATGCCCTGTATTCGTTGACGAATGACATTTACATTGATTCCATTTACAAGAAGTTCTTGAGAGGGCTTAAAGTTAAACCTGTATATCTGATGCCCCTCCTGAAGCCCATTCCTGATGCATTGCATCTCGTCATCATCAAGCGGAAAAAGCGAATCTGATGGTGCATCCATGGGAATCTGCTTTTCACTTAATGTATCAGTAGAATCGACGAGTTTTTCAATAATAAATAGTATTGGAGTGATATCAGGTAAGGATTGATTGTTACGATGTGCTGAAATGATTTGTTCAATTTTTTGAGTCCCTGACATTAGGGTATTAAGTCCTGTGTTTGTGAGTTTCGCTTTTTTTTCACAAAGGAGGCGCAAGTAGTTTTCTAGTTTGTGCGAAAGCTTTACTGCCAGATCAATATGGATCGTACCTGTAATTCCTTTTAGAGAGTGAAACGTGCGATAAACATTATCAAGTAAGTTTTTATTAAATCGGTCTGTATCAATGAAATCCTCCATAGCAATTAGATCACGCTGGAGTGATTGTAGAAGTTGATCACATTCCGCATAAAATTCATCCGCTAATTCAGCAAGAATTTCTCTTTCAATTTCATCATAGTTATCTGGCATTGTTTTATCCTTTACAAAAAGTTAGGAATACTCTGAGAATAAAGTGTTGAGTAAACGTTCAACATGCGCCAAAAGTTTTTGCGGCTCTAAAGGTTTTTTCATAAATTGTGTTGCGCCAGCGGCCATGACCTTATCTCTGGTTTGTTCATCTGAGCGGGCAGTAATAACAATAATGGGAATTTTTTTTAGCGTTTGATGAGAGTTAATAAAGTTTAGAACAGCCAAACCATTAATATCAGGCATATTTAAATCCAAAGTCATGAGATCAATTGAATTGAGTGTCAGGCATTCTATGGCTTCAAGTCCATTTTCAGCTTCTTTAAAAGAAATATTTTCAAGCGTCTGAAGAGTTGCTCTGATCATTCGACGCATGGTAGTCGAATCATCGACAATTAATATCGTTTTCATAATGCTCTCCTGTTTTTCTGAAAATCGGAACAGATATTAGTTCTCTAATCCAAAAGGGTTTAAAATCAGTATCAATTCAACGCGTCTATTTTTGGATTTGTATTGATGTGATGTATTTGGAACAACAGGTTTTGCCAGGCCAAAGCCTTTTATTACCAATCTGTTTTCAGAAATGTTATTGTCAATAAAATAATCGGCAACTGTTTTTGCTCGTTGGAGAGAAAGGGCTTTATTGTAATCAGGCGCCCCTTCATTGTCTGTGTGCCCCCATATACCAACTCTAATTTCTGGATATGATCGAAGGAGAAATACCATTTTTTTGAGTTGCAACATGGCGTTTTTATTAATTGTGGATTTATTAGTATTAAAGTATACAGGTGTTACGAGGTGACATCCATGGGGATTTGATAATATGCCATCAGCAGATGCAACGCACCGGTTGTATTTTGTTTCATCAAAGGTGTTGTGAACATTTACAGGACAGCCTGACAAATCTACTAAGGTATCATCTGCTGTATCCGGACACTGATCAATCGTGTCAACTACTGAGTCAAAATCAATATCTATCTTTTGTTCATGAGGCAGATCAATTACCTTATCAAGGGGAGGAGTCTTTGCTGACTCAATATGTTGTGAAGCATCTGTTTCTTTGGCTGTCATTTTTTCGGTGGTTGTTTCACTGGCAGTATCAGTGAATGCACTCTTATTTGAGTTCCCTTTGTCCTCTGAATCTTGGGGCAAATCATGCACTGGTTTTAACAAATTATCATCCGGCGTGTTTTTATGATCAATATGCGGTATTGATACATTATTCTTTTTTGATCCATAAATTGATTGGTCATCTTGCCTGCTTTGATCGTCTAAATCGAACAAAAAAAGTAAACCAAAATCTATGGAGTAATTGTTATATGACTGTTTTGTTGTTATGTGATGACTCAAACGAGAGCGGAACGCAGTACGTGCACTTAGATAGTAGTTGAAGCCAACACCATACTTAAAACTATCATAGCAGTCATTTATCGTATCAGTATCAAATTTGATGTTGGAAAAACCCAAATGAGCAAATGGATTTAATTTTTGATCAGGGCTGAAATAGTAAAGACCAGAAAAATATAATGAATGTCCATTAATTGTTTCGGAATCCCATGCATGACTGTCACCATTACTATCAAACCAACCAGTTTTCCATCCAATCTCAAAAGCAAGTGGTTTTGATAAATGATATCCTGCATGGATACCAACAAATGGACCATGATCAAGGGCCTGATCCTTAGTAAATCTGTACCAACCAATTGATGGGGATATATATCCCCAACTGTTATCTGAAAATTTTGCAAAAGCAGTTGAATTTACTATCATGAAAACAATCATGCAGGAAGTAATGAATTTGTAATTCATGGCGAAAATTTCCTTATCTTAAATGTTGTGCGTTATCGTCCTTACTTTTTGTACGATCAATAAAAAAAATGAGGACGTTATTTTTTTTTAAGTCCTTATTATTCAAGTTTGCTTGACTGTTGCAGAATTTAGAAATCTGGCTCCAAAGGACTGGCATGATGCTTTTTCAAGCGGGCATCAATAATCAAACAATCTTTGCACCCCCAGTGTTTGCAATGGATAAACTCATTGGTACCATAAATATCTGTTGCCGGATCTGATCGGGTGAATGTCACCCATAGAAAGTTATCCAGGTGTTGCGATACAAAGTTTGAATTATCAGCAACCACAATCAATGGAAAGGCTGGTAAATCGGGATTCTTTTGATCTGCCAACGCCTGTGCCAGATGTTGAATGCGATGATCATGTTCGTTTCTTTCTTGCTCGTGTTTCGGGCCTTGAATCACCAAAATGCCCGGCAAACAAATGGCTAAATTGGAAAATGGCTCTGGAATCCACAAATTATCTGGTATGGATGTCCCTAACTGTCTTTTTCGGAGACCACAGGCTGCAATAATGACTTTCGAGCCTTGATTGAGATTAATCCCTGAATAATCCAAGGTATCCATTGTCGTTTGCGTGATAACATGAACGTCTCGTTCCCATTGAACACGCTCAAGCATATGCTTAAAAAAACCAGGAATATCTTTGATATTTAAACAGGGTGCATCAGTGGATTCGGTGGTAATCCAGAGATATTTAGACAGTGATGTCTGGGTGTTCCCCAAAAGGGAAAAAGCACCGGTTAATAATTCCTGTGGCTTTTGTTCTGCACAAAATGGTACATAGCGTTCACTGCCAATGGCCAGAAGCAGTGGGTGCACACCTGCGGCATCCACTGCGTGGACATGGTGAATGCCTGAAAAAACAGATGGAACCAGAGAAGATGTTAATTCATGAATCCATTCGCCAATAATTGAATCTTCCTGAGGCGGTCTCGCAACAGTGGTAAAAGGCCAGATGGCATCTTTACGATGAAAAACATTTTTGACATGAAGGACAGGGAAATCATGTTTCAGGCTGTAATAGCCCAAATGGTCACCAAATGGGCCCTCAGGCAATAGGTAGTTTGGAATTACTGTGCCGGTGATACAAAAATCAGCTTCAGCAAGAATTGGCAAGGGTGTTTTTCCATAAATCATGGGGATACGATGTCCGGCCAAGACCCCTGCAAAGGCCAGCTCAGGGATGCCTTCTGGTAATGGCATGATTGCAGCCAATGTCATGGCCGGCGGGCCTCCTACAAAAATATTGACATGAAAAGGCTTGTTTGCTTTCAATGCAGCAGAATGATGAAATCCTATGCCCCGATGGATCTGATAATGAAGACCCACTTCCCGGTTCTGTTGAAACTGGTTTCCAGACAATTGAATCCGATACATACCCAGATTACTATGGATCCATCCAGGTGATGTAATATTTTCACTGTAGACTTGCGGTAGTGTGATATAAGCCCCACCATCAAGGGGCCACGACACCAATTGGGGTAATTGCGATATCTGGGTTGTGCAAGATAATACTGGCCCAGTGGATACTTTTTTGGGAATTGCACACCCGGCCGCTTTGGGCGCCCGGAGTAAGACTGATGGATCTTTTATCCAATGAAGGGGGTCTTTTTTTAGAGCAAAGAGCGCCTGTATGGCTTTTTGGGAATGTTGAAACAGCCATCTCAGGCGCTTTTTTGTGCCAAATAGATTGGCCAGCATGGGAAACTGGCAGTTTTTTACCCGGGTAAATAATAATGCCGGCCCACCTGAAGCAAATTCGCGTCGTTGAATGGCGCCAATCTCAAGATAAGCATCAATCGGTTGATCAATGCGTTTGAGTTCGCCTCTGGCTTCAAGGGCTTTGACGCAATGATTGAGGTTTGGGTGTATCATGGATCTATCTACTACATATTCCGAACACCATCACTGATAAGCCACTGATTATTTATCTTTTTAAGCGTAAACGTATGGTCTAAATCATACATCTTACGTGTTCTCAACCAGGGGATGATTGCCGCACGTTTTGCTGTTATCCGAACTGTTGCAGAATCATTGGTTTTCTCAACGATATCTGTATGAATATGGGTCAGATAGCTGACCAAAAAATTATCCCGATAACCCCGATCATTGGCTTCCTTCTTTTGCTCATAGAAGTATTGATCAATCAGATCAATTTCATTTTGTATATGACACTGATCAGTGACATATCTTATGGCATCTTCATCCAGCTGATAATACGCCTTACAAAAAGAAACAACTGCTTTGTGGGGGTGATCAATGGTTTCAATCAACGCAAAGGCCGATTGAAAAAAAATGGCTAAAAATAGCACAAGACCAAAAATTGTAATTCTTTGAATCATGGAAATGCTCCTTTTTAATTTCGTTTTGTTAATGATCTGAATATACATTGGCTATGGGTTGGCTGTCAAGTGAATATTCATTTGAATGTCACCCAAATCGGTTAAAGTGTGAATTAATTTTCACCCATAGTGAATGATGACGAAATTTGCCATCTGAAAAACTTCTTGACTTTTTTGTCTAAAAAAATCCATAATACAAAAATAATATTTGAAAAAATGTCTTTCTTCGTTTAGGAATAATCGAACAATCAAAATTATGAGGAGCGTTTACTAATGGATCGAACAACCCGATTCCCACTGACTTTTTTTGTAACATTTATTTTGATGCTTTACACATTGACCATACCTGCATTATCAGAAAGAACCCGTTCCAACCCATATTTGGATTTGGGGATATTTGCTTTTGAAGAGGGGGATTTCAAGACTGCCCTTTCACATTTAAAGCGTGCCATGCTGAAGCAGCCCGATAACCCGGTTGTTTTTTATTACCTGGGAAAAACATTTCAAAAGATGAAACGATATCAGGAGGCCAGGCAGTATTATGATCAGGCATATCGTATTGATCCGGACCTGGATGGGTTGCTTTATGACCGGGCGTACTTTAACTATCTGACCCATCAATACGAAAGCGCACTAAAGGATTTTTCCCAGGTTGCCAAAGCAACGCCAGGCAATATGATGGCCAGTTATTATGCCGGCATCTGCGCATTTAAAACAGATCAGCATCACATTGCCCTTCAGTATTTTTTGACAACTGCAAAAACCAGTGCCAATGCCAGGGATAATAGTCAATACTATGCTGCTGTTTGTTATCTTCAAACAGGCAATCCCAGTCAGGCGCGTTCTCTGTTTAGTCAGATTGTAAAACAAACGCAATCCAAAACCCTTAAAAAAGATGCACAAAAATGGTTGGAATATATTAATCTCAACCCATCTTTATTTAGACCCTATCACCTGTATTGTAATTTTAGCATGACTTATGATGATAATGTCACACTCACATCACCCCAGGATGATACAGTGAGCGATGAAGATGATTTAATCATGAAGGCTTTTGTTGGGGGGTCATACAATTTCATTCAATCGCCGAGCTTCACAATGGGACTTGGATATCGGCATTTTCAATCCAATCATGTGGATTTAGGAGAATATAATCTTACCAGCAGTACTGGCGAGTTTTATGTGACCTATCATCGACAAAATACGACGCAATCCCTTTATTTGACTCCTGAGCATTATTGGTTGGACAACAAAAACTATATGAGTTGTCAACGACTGATGTATGATGTTCAATGGCAAAGAAGCAAGCTTTTTAAATTGATGGCTAATTTTGAATTTGCCATCAATGATCACTTTGATAATGGGGATTATGATGCCCAATCTACCAGTTTTGATATCGGCTTTGAACAGGCCATGCCAGATAACAAGGATATTTCATTCTTCAGTCATTTTCGGGTGATCAACAATGCGGCAAAAGGGTTGGATAAAAAATACCAAAAAGGACTTGTGCGGTTTGGCTTGACATATCAGCACAAAGAACTGGACTGGGTTTTTGGCGGTGATTATTCAGTTAAACAATACATGCACATAAACCCAAGTTTTGAGAAACGTCGTAATGATAAATTGTTATCATTTCATACATCGATCTCGGTAAAAAACTTTTCTATCCAACCTGTTTTTAAAATAGAACATATGAAGAATAGTTCCGGTATCGATGACTTTGATTATCGAAAAACAGCGATCAGTTTTTCCTTACGATATTTATATTAAGGAGCGATGATGCAATTCAAACAAATAAATAAAATAATATGCCTGTTACTCATTTCTTGTGGGATTGCCAATGCCCAAATTCCTGTTGGTTTAAAAATTGATGACAATTTTCAACCCGGTTTTGGTTCCTCTATTGGCTCTGTTTATATGATTGATGGAACAGCCATAGTGGTTCACGATAGTCAATCAAATAAAGGATATCGCGTGTTTAAAGGGATGCGATTATATCAAAAAGATACTCTTTATACCCAAAAACCAGGGCGGTTATTGTTAAATATGCAGGATGGCAGCCAGTTAACCATTGGTTCGCAGTCAAAGCTAACATTAAACAAGGTGGGTGTCATGCCCACAAAAAAATCACGTAAATCTTTTATTCGAATGCAGCGCGGAAAAGCCAGGTTCAATGTTCGCAAACTGTCTAATTATCGCAATACAGATTTCAAAGTAAAAACCCAGACAGCATTAATAGGCGTTCGAGGCTCTGACTTTTTTATTGTTGCCAGTCAAACAACAACTTCTGTAACAACATTTGATCAAACAAAACTAGCAGTTATAGGCCTTGCAAAACCCCAACTGCCGCCAACTATTTTGCAAGATTTCCAGCGGGTCCATATTGAATCAGGTGAAAGACCATCCGATATTGAGCATATTTCACCTGAAGAAATACAAAGCTTGAAATCTGAATTCCAGTTTTCATCAAAACCAGTTGGTGAGAAAAAAGTGTCAAATGATGAAACAACAGAAACCTCAGAATCTGATTCTGAAACATCAGAAACTGATTCTGAAACATCAGAAACTGATTCTGAATCGTCAGAAGCTGAGAATTCTGACGCTGATGCATCAGAAACAGAAGCAGAAACAGAAACAGAAACTTCAGAAACTGCATCTACAGATGATACAACAGAACCTTCAGTTACCGACGATGAAGCTCTCGAATCAGAGTCTGTTCAATCGACAGATGAACATGTGTCATCAGTTGAGCCGTCTGAGAACAATCAGGTGATCACTGATGATGTTCCACCTGTTCATGATTCATCACAAGAAGCTGTATTGTTACCAACACAGGAAATTATTGCGCCATCTCAAATAGAGCAGGCTCAGGCACCATCAATGGATCAAATCGCCGGTCATAGTGCAGAAGCTCTTATTCAAAAACAAGAAAACAGTACATCAGAGCAAACTCATGAAATTTTTGAAGAAATTCATGAAGAAGCAGTCATGTTGCCATCGTTTCCTGAAACGCCCAAATATTAATAAAGAAATTTGGCATCATTCCTATTCCATCCAGTTCACACTTATTCGACTCCAATTTGTCTTATTTTCCGCTTTGTCTGGGTGCATGATGATAAAAAAACGAATCATCCTATTTATATTAATAACAGCTGCTTCTTCGGTCCATGCATTTTTACAACTATCGTTTTTCAGCGGTTTTATGATAAATGAATGTCTTTATATCATATTGCCGATTAGATTCTTCATATGCAAAAAAGTTGTATAATGATTTGTCAGATATTGGTTTAGATGTCTGGATAGATAAAAATAACTTACTTCCTGGGCAAAACTGGAATCTTGAAATACATAATGCAATTCGCGAAGCAGATTTTATCATTTTACTTTTATCTGAAAATGCTATTAAACATAGAGGATATTTTCAAAAGGAATTGAAATTAGCATTTGAAGAATATCAAAAAATGCCTATAGATAATATTTTCTTACTCCCCGTAAGGCTAAATAATTGTCATGTTCCTGAATTTTTAGCAAAGATAACTTATACTGATCTGTGTCGAGGTGACACCAAAAGCTAAGCGCATTTTTACAACTATCATTTTTCAGTGGTTTAAGCATGTAAGTGCATCAAATCGAAACCTTTTTGCTTTTGGTGCAGCTTACACCTGTTCATTGTATTTCATTCTCGACCAAAGCACATAAAGTACAACGCAAAAATTTAATAATTGGTAAATTTAAATATTGATTGTAAAAAATTAAATTATAACAATTTGTACACGTAAGTTGTATTTTATTGTATGTAGTTAAAAGGTTAAAATAAAATTTATTGCATTCATAGATTTAAATATTTTTTTCAACATAAGATTAACTCTTGAATATATTATTTATTGATTCAAACTTGACTTGAAGCATTTTCCTTAATTCATTAAAAAAGGAGTTGATATGGAGAACTTACCTAGGATTACATTAAATGTAAACGTAATGGGTGGGAAACCATGCATTCGCGGTTTAAGGGTAACAGTTGGTACAATTGTGGGGCTGATAGCTTCAAATCATTCAAAAAAAGAAATACTACAATTATATCCATACTTAGAGCAGGAAGATATTAATGAAGCTCTTACGTATGCAGCATGGCGCGTTGAAGAAATTGAAGAGCCTTTAAGGTTACTTGCAGCATGATAAGTAAGCGATCATAAATTTTCGGGTAGATCGTAGTAATCGAGATCCAACCAATTTCCGAAACCAATGTAGGGGCGAACCTTGTGTTCGCCCGCCGACCAAAAACCAGTATCAAACATATGAGCAAAACCAATGTAGGGGCGAACCTTATGTTCGCCCGCCGACCAAAAACCGATATCAAACCTATGTTCGAAAATGAATTAGAAACGTTTGCCTCGGACATAGGTTCGCAAACGATTGTTGTTCGGCGGGCGAACACAAGGTTCGCCCCTACATTGGTTTTGCTCATATGTTTGATATCGGTTTTTGTTCGGCGGGCGAACATAAGGTTCGACCAACCAGACGAATAACAAAATATATACTACGATCTACCCGAAAATTTATGACCGCTTACTTACTTTCGTAATTAGTTTTATATTATCAACTAATATTCTTATCTTATCGACATCATAGAAGGGACAAAAAAAGAATTGAGAGTCCTTTCTTCCCGCACAATATTTCTGTTTACTATCTTGCTTTTTTTTTCTTCGATATTATCTTAAATTTCAGAGTCCAATGATATGTATCATTGAGGATATTTTGTACAATCAATATGATGCTTTTTGTACGAACATAAGGATGTTGTTTTTTTCAAGGGTGAAACTTAACCCATTTTTGTAAAGGAGCTATAAAATGCGTTTTGATCAATTTACAGTAAAGTCCCAGGAAACCATTCAGAAAGCCCATTCCATAGCGGGTCAGCTGAATCATCAGCAATTTGAGCCTGAACATCTGTTATCTGCAATGGTGAACACAGACGAAAGTATTGTTCAGGCCATTTTGAAAAAAATGGGCGTTTCTGTTACTGCTGTATCAAAAGATATTCAAACCTGTCTTAACAAAATGCCCAAAGTTACTGGTACTGGGATTAACGATATCTATATGTCTGAAAGAACCCGGCAGATTATGACAGATGCCTTACGTCGGGCTGAAAACATGAAAGATGAGTATGTCAGTCAAGAGCATTTGTTTTTGGCAATCACCGATGAAAATAAATCACCGGTAGCTGATATTTTAAAAAAACATCGTATTGAACCTGATATGGTCCTCAATGCATTGATTGCCATTCGAGGCAATCAGCGTGTAGACGATCCCAATCCTGAAGATAAATACCAGGCACTGGATAGGTTCAGTAAGGATTTGACAGATCAGGCACGTAAGGGAAAAATTGATCCGGTCATTGGCAGAGATGAAGAAATTCGAAGAATTGTTCAGGTTTTATCGCGTCGAACCAAGAATAACCCTGTCTTGATTGGTGAACCTGGTGTTGGAAAAACTGCTATTGTTGAAGGATTGGCCCAGCGGATTGTTGAAGGTGACGTTTCTGAATCTCTAAAAAACAGACGACTTGTTGCGCTGGATATGGGGGCTTTAATCGCTGGTGCCAAATATCGGGGTGAATTTGAAGATCGACTCAAAGCAGTTCTCAAGGAAGTTGAGAAGGCTGAGGGCGAAATTATATTGTTTATTGATGAACTTCATACACTGGTTGGCGCAGGTGCCAGCGAAGGTGCGATGGATGCATCCAATATGCTCAAACCCGCTCTTGCAAGAGGAACATTGCGATGTGTGGGGGCGACTACAATAAATGAATATAGAAAACATATTGAAAAGGATGCTGCCCTTGAACGCAGATTTCAACCTGTTCTCGTTCAAGAACCCAATGTGGCAGACACAATTTCCATTCTTCGCGGACTCAAAGAAAAATACGAGGTGCATCATGGTGTCCGCATTCAGGATGCAGCCATTGTTGCAGCATCCACCCTCTCAGACCGATACATTTCCGACCGATTTTTACCCGATAAAGCCATTGATTTAATTGATGAATGTGCATCCAAGCTTCGTATTGAAATTGACAGCATGCCAACTGAAATTGATGAAATTCAGCGCAAAATAACCCAGGCTGAAATTGAACGTCAGGCTTTAAAAAAAGAAAAAGACCTGGCATCCCGAGAACGTCTGAAAAACCTTGACTTACTAATTAAGGAATTGTCTGCAAACATCAAAGTCATGATAGCCCATTGGAAAAAAGAAAAATCTGCCATTCAGGAAATCCAGCGCATTAAGGGAGAACTGGAGCAAATCAGCACTGAAGAACAAAAAGCCGAGCGCGATGGTAACCTGGAACGTGTGGCTGAATTACGCTATGGTAGAACCATTGCTCTTCAAAAGGCACTTGAAGAAGCCCAGGAGAAATTGAAGTCTCTTCAAGAAGAAAACAAGATGTTGAAAGAAGAGGTTGATGATGAAGATATTGCCCATGTCATATCCCGATGGACTGGCATTCCAGTTCAAAGAATGTTGGAAAGTGAAAGAGAAAAGCTGATTCACATGGAAGATCGCCTGGGAGAACGTGTTATTGGACAAAAATCCGCCATCACAGCAGTCTCAAACGCTGTTCGCCGAGCGCGATCCGGGCTTCAGGATCCAAATCGACCCATTGGATCCTTTATTTTCATGGGACCAACCGGCGTTGGAAAGACTGAGCTAGGCAAAGCACTGGCTGCTTTTATTTTTGATGATGAATCTGCTATGATTCGGATGGATATGTCTGAATATATGGAAAAGCATTCTGTTGCAAGACTCATTGGCGCTCCCCCGGGATATGTGGGTTATGAGGAGGGTGGATACTTGACTGAGGCTGTCCGAAGGCGACCATACTCGGTTCTTTTGTTTGATGAAATTGAAAAAGCCCATGCTGAAGTATTTAATATTTTACTTCAAATCCTGGATGATGGCCGGATGACTGATGGCCATGGACGCACAGTTGATTTTAAAAATACCATCATCATCATGACATCCAATGTGGGTAGTGAATGGCTCTTATCAGATATCAATGAACAGGAAATGGAGAATAAAGTAATCAATGCCTTGCAAGGTCATTTTAAACCAGAATTTCTCAATCGCATTGATGATACCATTATTTTTCATCGCCTATCCAAAGAAGAATTGATACGCATTGTTGATATTCAAGTCGATTATCTGACAAAACGTTTGGCTCAGCAAAAAATGGCACTGGTTCTTGATGACACAGTCAAGTCCTTTCTTGCAGATAAAGGATTTGATCCCATATATGGCGCTCGTCCTTTAAAACGAATGATTCAAAAGTATCTGGAAAATCCTCTGGCTGTGGAAATCTTAAGTGGTCAATTTTCTCCAGGATGTACTATTAATGCCAGTTTGGCAAATGAACAGATTGGTTTTCATTGTCAAAGCAGTTAGTGTGCATTTCAAAAAAGGAGGTAATACTCTGTAGTCTGAGAGCGCTTTAGGAGCCTTGCTCTAAATTCAAGCCAATCCAAACGCTATTTTTTTCAGGTTTATGCGCTTTGGTAGTACGTTCAAACATTTCAATAAAGTGATCTACTGTAACATCTCTGCCGCCTAATCCAGAAATATAGCTGTATATTTCTGGGCGCCTGTCACAGGCATATAATGCAGCACGTATCTCTTGGGCAAAAATGCCACCCACACCAAAGGAACAGTTTCGATCCAAAACAATGACTTTTTCTGCATGTTGCAATACATTTCGAACATGTTGAACAGGAAAAGGTCGAAACATCTTCAATTTAAGCACGCCAACTTGATGACCTTCTTCTCTCAAGATTTTAACAGCATGACGACATGTACTTACCGATGTTCCAGCCATAACAAAAATATACTCTGCATCATTACAATGATATGGTGTTATAGGGCCATAAGTTCGCTGAAAAACAGTTTCAAAAGCCTGTTCAATATCAATGAAATGATCTAATACTGATTGCATGGCCAATTGTATACCATGTCGCATTTCCATATAATATGCCGGTGGTGCCATCTGACCGATTGCATTGGGGTGATTCAAGTCCAGTTCAACACGTGGATTTAATGGTGGTAAAAAAACATCCACACTTGCCTGGTCAGGCACATCCACTGGCTCATAGGTATGGGATAAAAAAAATGCATCAAGAACAACCATCACCGGAAGGTTCACTGTTTCAGCCAGACGATATGCCTGGAGAGTGGTATCCAGGACTTCCTGGCCATTTTCACAGTACAATTGAATCCATCCAGTATCGCGCTGTGACAAACTATCCGATTGATCCATCCAAATATTCCATCCGGGTCCTAAAGCACGATTGACCTCAGCCATCACAACAGGTAATCGTGCTCCAGCCGCCCAATGGAGCAGTTCGTGCATTAAAGCCAGGCCATGAGATGAAGATGCTGTAAATGTTCTTACCCCTGCACTGGCAGCACCAATACAGGCTGCCATTGCCGAATGCTCACTTTCCACACAAATAAATCTTGCATCCATGATGCCATCTGCACAATATTCAGATAAAGCTTCCACAATGTGTGTCTGGGGTGTGATTGGGTAAGCTGAAATTACCTGTGCCCTGGCCAGGCGCACAGCCTCTGATACTGCGTGGCTACCTTCAAGAACGTGTTTCATGGTTCAACCTCCAAAGTCATGGCATCACGTGGACATTCTACAATGCAAATACCACATCCTTTGCAATAGTCCATTAATATATGCCGATTGTTATTTTCCCACTGTATAGCCATTTCTGGACAATAAATGCGGCAGGTATCACAATCATTGCAAATGCCACAATTGAAACATCGTGATGCTTCCTGGACTGTTTGAAATTCATCGTAACCAAATACCACTTCATCAAAAGATTGAATACATATCTCATGGGGCAGCCTTTTGGGCGTATGAGTGGGTGTTGTTGGAAAATAAGCTGTATTGATGTGATTAAATTGAACAAGTTCGCTACTTTTTGCATGCAATCCTTCTCCTTGAATATACCTTTCAAAGGAAAGTGCAGGACCATTTGCTATCTGATATTTTTGCAGATTGTCCTGTATTGCTGAAATGCCATGTTTTCTGAAAATATCCAGGGCCAATACTGCCTGTTTTCCGGATGCCAATGCATGGGTGACAGTTTTTTCAGATGTCGAGAGATCACCGCACCAGAAAAGATTCATGCCTGACATATTTTTCATTCGGCAGTGGCTCATGCATAAATCCCACTGATCAGTATGCCACATCATATCCATTTCCGCACCAATGGCAGATACCACATAATTGACCGACATGGTTTCTGTGAGATTGGTGTCAGGGATATATCTTTTTCGGCCCTGGTGAACTGTTGTATCGGGTTTCATGGCCTGGAGAGTCAATTTATCCAATTGATTTGACTGCCTTTCAATTGAAATGGGAGCCAGGCACTCTTTCAAGACCACCCCTTCGCCAAGTGCAGCATTGATTTCATGAATATGGGCAGGCATTTCATTTCTGGATCTCCGATATATAATAATAGGGCGACAGCCGATTCGCAGTAAAGAGCGAGAAGTATCAATGGCAGTATTGCCCCCACCAATGATAGCAACAGTGCCTGCAATATCAGGAGCATCCTGGTTGCGCAACTGGCGCAATAAGTATAAGCCATCAATGACATGATTTGCGCCAGGAATATTCAAAGAAATGGCCTGAGAATCACCACAACAAAGAAATATTGCATCATAGTGTTGTTTCAACGTATCCAACTGGTCTATTGAAAAAGCATGTTCATAATGGAATTGGATACCATCATGACTCAGTCGTTGCAGTTCATTGATCAGGATATCTTCAGGAAGGCGATATGATGGAATGCCATAGCGAAGCAGTCCACCTGGAGCGATTGATTTTTCGAAAACATCACAGGTATATCCCAGACGTCGGGCAAAATAAGCCGCTCCCAAACCCGCAGGACCTGCACCAATAATTGCTATTTTTGCCCCATTGAGTGATGGATATCGATCAAATTTTATTCTATGATTTAACCCCCAATTGCCAAGAAATCGTTCAATATGATGAATCCCAACTGGTTGATCCAAAAACTGTCGGTTACAGGCTGTTTCACAGGGATGAAAACAAACACGCCCACAAAGTGCAGGAAAAGGGTTTTCTATCAACAATTTATCCAGGGCATATTCAAATTCATTTTTGGCGGTGTGCATTTCGACCATTGCGATATCAATACCCAATGGACAGACGTTGCTGCATGGGGCAGTTTTGTTTTGATACAATGGCTTGACAAAACGCCATGTGCCGGTTTTGTTACCCAGAGTGTTTGTCCGCGATTGGGAAATCAACAGAGAAACTGTTTGGGAATTGTTTTTAATTGATTGCTCCATATTGTGTACTCCGAAAAGTCACGTTGTGTTATTCGACTGCCATAGACCGAATAAGTTCTGAAAAAATGATTTGCGTCGTCTTTTTCCACGTTGTGCCAGTCGATTCAAGGTTTTTTTGCGGGACCATCTATCCCAAAAACCGATCATTCTGGATCTGTATGCACGATCAATATGTTCATGCTTTATATCAACCCCAGCCTGGCTATTATGGAGGGCCTCCCTCAAGCAACTGGTTTTATGTTCGCAGGACAGACATGTTTCAGGTGACATGCGAAGCCCATTTTTTGTCATGGGAAAAACCATATCTATGTCACTAAAACAGTCTGGATATAAATTCACATTTGCTGGCATTTGTTGATATCATTTCTCTTGTTTGTTTAACTGTGCTTTTAGCATCGCCAATTCTTTCAATGCGCTTTCAGCTATTTGTTCAGCTTGATTGGCACGCTGTTCAGCTTGATTGGCACGCTGTTCAGCTTTTTGAGCACGTTCAAATTCAAATTTAGCCTTTTGCTCACCTGAAAGCAATATATCACCATCATGGTTAGACCATAATAACCATTCTGTATCCATTTTTTGATAGATACTTTGGTGAACTTTTAAGCCCAGT
>Ga0272440_1000521_pt1 | contig 32350 bp, 21 predicted proteins | sample SSMMMBAug17_FD_192440 | JGI IMG/M metagenome (GOLD analysis project Ga0272440, IMG submission 192440) | Marine sediment archaeal communities from Little Sippewissett salt marsh, Falmouth, MA, United States - SSM-MMB-Aug17 | ecosystem: Environmental > Aquatic > Marine > Wetlands > Sediment ... | reverse complement strand
TGGCAGTACGTTTTTCCCTCAAAAAAATTAAGCACCGATCCGAGAAGCGGTACTGTTAGGCGACATCATGTTTTGGAATCTGGTTTGCAGAAAGCAGTGAAAGTAGCAGTTAACCGTGCACAGATTACAAAAAGAGTATCCTCACATACATTTCGCCATTCATTTGCAACTCATTTACTGGAAGACGGTGTTAATATTCGGGTTGTCCAAGAACTCATGGGGCATGCAGATGTTAAAACAACAGAAATTTATACACATGTTATGGAAAAAAATATTTCCGCAGCGGTCAGTCCCTTAGATGCATTATTATAACCAGCCTGTAGATGTAAAAGAATTTCATTATCAGTTTCCTCCGGGATCCATTGTCGCAAAATGGAATCTAACCAAGAAAAAAGTATTTAACCTTGTAAAAACAATCTACTATCAACGTTACTCATTATCCAACTTTATGAATATATCCATTGAAAAATTCTTTATCATTCCTTTTTCGCAATAATTAACGTTCGCCTGACAACCCCCAATGTCCTTTTTTTCTGCATTTGGCTGACAAGACCAGGATGGAATCGTTGGCTGGATAAAGGACAGTCAATAAATTCTGTGATTTGCCAGCCAGCATCAGACAAGATATTGATATAATCTGAAATAAAAATGCCTTTGTTTGCATTTTCTTCAATGGCATAGCCAAGTCCAAGTTTGCTTCGATGATCAACATATGCAAAACGAAGCGGCATTTTTAATGACAGTGCATAGAACAAATCCAACTGAATTTTGCGGTCATAGGATTTTCCATATATCTTTTGGTTTTCTCGCTAACCATTCATATCCGGCATGAAAATTGCAATTCACATAAGCAATCTTCGCATATATTTTTGTGGCAAGAACAAAATAATAATTGCTACAGATAATTAATTTCGTACATAACATATTGAAATGAAAATTATTATTGCCTGATAAAATATATTTATATTTATGCCAGACGCATTCTAGCATCAATAATATTTGGCTTATATATATAATATAATCAATATGTTAACTATTTTTTACAGGGAGGCAGATATGTTTTTTGTCAAACGTTTTGGTGTGTTAGCGATGATGATTTCCTTAATTGTTAGTGTACAAGGCTTTGCACAAAGTTGGACAAAAATGGAATCACCAGAAGGTATATATTGCTATGATATTTTGACTTTTTCTGCTCAGGATATATACGTTGTAGGCTATCAAGGGGCAATTATGCATTTTGATGGCAACAATTGGCAAAAAATGGCGACCCCTTATCGCGTTCCAATATGGAGCATTTGGGGACAAAATTCCAATAATATTTTTGCAGTGGGTGGCAATGGTGTTATTCTTAACTATGATGGGAAAAATTGGTCCAAAATGGATAGCGGAACACGTCAATGGTTATATGATATCTGGGGATCAGATAGTAAAACAATTTATGCTGTTGGAACAGGGGTTATTTTAAAATATGATGGTTCAAATTGGACACACATGATGATTGGCGATGAATACAAAACTTTTTTTACCATTTATGGAAATCACGAAAATGATGTCTATGCGGCTGGTGATTTTAAACGAATATATCATTATAATGGTATCGGATGGACTGAAATTAAGGCGGTCGAATCTGATCAAATATGGGGAATTTTTACCTCGGGTATACATATTTTTGCGACGGGTACACAAAGAAATGGATATAGCACAATATATCATTACAATGGTTTGAAATGGATTGATACGCAATTTGAAAATGGTTCTGATTTGTGGGGAATATGGGGAAGCTCTGAAAACGATGTCTATTGTGTAGGCGATTCCGGTAGCATTTTTAGCTTTGATGGTAACAAATGGAACAATGATTCAGTAGATGAAAATATTCGTCTCAGAGGAATTCATGGGCAATTGGGAACAGCATATATTCTGGCTGAAACAGGAACAATTCTAAAAAAAGAAGCCGATTATCATATTCAATTGGGACATGTATCCGGGCATGCCGGCGAAACCCTAAAAATTCCAATTTCACTGACAAATACCCGTATGAATCAAATGGAAGGAATTGATATTACAATTGATTATGATCCCAATATTCTTTCTGTTCAATCTGCAGAATTAACAGGGGGAATTCTTTCTGAAGACCACTACACCCTTGAAACAGAACTGTCTCAACCGGGACGCGCAATTCTAATTTTTGGTGCAACAATGAATTGTAATGTTGGTTCAGGTATCGTGGCTTACCTTGTTTGTCACGTTCTAGATGACATTGGTCGTACTGGTAATTTTACAGAAAGTCAATGGAATCAACCTCAATCAATACTGATTTCAAAAGCAGAAATTAATGAAGATGTGGCCAGTGTCCATAGTGGATCTGTAACAGTAATGAATTATGCACCGATTATTTCAAACTTTGAAAACATAGCAGTGGTAGAAGATCAAGGACCTTTTGATATCCCATTTACTGTTCATGATACTGAAACCGCAGTTGATGCCCTGACAATTACTGTTGAACATACAGGGCCTGAAAATTTTTTTACAACGCCAATTACAATAAATGGTATTCATTCACAACGATCTCTTCATTTGGTACCATCGCCCAATACGTTTGGACAAATCGAAATATCATTGACAATTATTGATGGTATTCATCAAACACAAAAATCAATTACTTGCTCAATCCAGGCTGCTAATGATCCACCAGTTTTTGAAAAAGGGCCTGATATTTCAATTTTCGAAGATGATGATAGACAGTTTTTCCCAAACTGGGCGACAAAGATTTCTCCTGGCCCAAAAGAAGCCGAACAAAGTGTTTCTTTTTCTACAACTACCTTTGCAACTGATTTATTTGAAGAAGTACCACAGATACTTCCAAATGGATCGCTCATTTTCAAACCCAGGCTGCATGCTTTTGGTATCGCTGAAATTCAAATAACATTACAAGACAATAATGATGGCATTTCATCGAAACAATTTTTTATTATCAATATTCAGCCCATAAATGATCCGCCTTCTTTTACACCGGGGGAAAATATCACAGTTATGGAGGATTCAGGTGCGCATCTGATTACAAAGTGGGCAAAAAATATAGATCCTGGTGATTTGTTTGAATCTGATCAAGAGATTTCTTTTTCAGTAATTCCTGAAAAACCATCATTATTTGATCAATTACCACAGATCAATTCCAATGGAGATCTGATTTTTTCGACATCACCTGATATGAATGGTGAAACCCAAATGATGATTAACATATCAGATAATGGTGGAAATGATAATGGTGGTGTGAGTATAAGTGACGCTTATACATCAGTGATAAAAATTAATTCTCTGAATGATCCCCCCGCATTTATCAAAGGAGAAGATATTAGGTTGTTTAAAAATGCTGGATTTCAATCATTTGAAAATTGGGCAACACAGATTAAGCCAGGGCCTGATGATGAAAAAGATCAGCCTATCAGATTTATTGTTACCAATAATGCCAGCCATCTCTTTGACATTGTGCCTGCGATTACCAATAATGGCACACTGACTTTCAAGCCCAAAAGTGATGTGATTGGCGATGCTCAACTCAGCATTTATATTGAGGATGCACCAGTAGACCAGGCACCAAAAAGAAGTAACGTGCAACAATGTCAAATCTTAATAATGGATTATCCATCTATTTCTGGCAAGGTCTCATATTTCAGTAATGAGCAACCGGTCAGAAATGTATCATTACTACTTGAAGGTACACATGAATATCAAACTCAATCTGATGAACAGGGGCAATATATTTTCACCAATGTTTTACCCGGAACATATTTGCTTACAGCAAAAAAATCAGATGATTTACAAGGACTATCGGGTACTGATGCATCAAGTATTTTTCGACATGCTTCAGAAAGGTATGCCTTGAACTGCTTTGAGATGATTGCTGCGGATGTCACTCAAAGCGGCAGAATTGGTGGAACCGATGCCTCTCGTGTGGCCCGATATCGTGTTGGACTGACTTCATGTTTAAACGATAATTGTCTGGAATGGGTTTTTACACCTGCCAACACATATCCCAGATTGTTTTTGAGTGAAGGTTCAATAGTGGATAAAGATCAATGTCAGGAATGGCCTCCTATCGCATATTCTAAAGGCATGCACCTGTATCAGGTGAAGACATCTTTAGCCCATATGAATTTTGTTGCTTTTCGATTGGGAGATACAACTGGAAACTGGACTCCTGATATTTTACAAAAAAAACGAAGGGCTATAAATCATTCAACTGAAGAAATCGACACGATTGACAATGGCAGTGTATTAATACCTTTGGAAATAGACACAATTGAAACAATTTCAGGCATTGATTTTTCGGTGAGTTATGATGCCAATTGTTTGAAATCCCTTGGAATCACTCTTGAGAATACTGTCATAGATAAACATATGTATGATAAATACGTAAATATGATGGAGCCTGGTAGGATCACAGGTGTTATATCTGCAAAAAGGGACTTGATTACAGCAAAAGGGATTTTGTTCTATTTGAAGTTTCAATGGATGGAGCAGAATGGAGGAAATGTTGAAAATGATGTTATCGTTTCTGTCAATGAGTTCGCGTGCAACGAAAAAATGATCCCTCAAAAAAGCTTTCTCGTGCGAAGGGCCGATATAAAAACATCTACTGAACAAACTTTAAATAAAGAATTGCTTCGCTTTGATATTGATATGGATGGCAAAATTGGCATGGGAGAAGCGATTGATGTGTTGCGGCGTGTTAGTGAGCATTAGATCCCTAGGCGTTCCATATCTGGGAAACTTATTTTTCGAGTTTTCCTTATGCGAAGGAATTCTGTGAAAATAGCTTCCCCATTATTGATATTGTTCGTTTTAAGGTAAATGTACTGTAGAGACGTAGCATGCTGCGTCTCTACACGACCTTTTTTGGGGACGATCAAGAAAAATGAGCCTGTTCTATTACTACGTCTCTGGTAATCTTTTTTCTTTGAATATGGTAAACTTTTTGCTACTGTTTCTGATAAATTTTTATGCCGCTGGTAACAAAATCAATGAAAACTTTGTTACGATTATTCCTTAACGTACTAGAATTTTCCGCCCGGCAGCAGGGTAACTTGCAATATCACTCATATCCTCAAACGTGACTGATACTGGCAGCACCAAAACCGCAATTTTTTTCGCTAGATGATCCATAGGTGCTGTCGTAATATCACATGAGAATGTGCCATCAACATTTACCTGCATGGTATATGCACGATTTTTACCCGGCTTTATTCGCCATTGATCATTCACAAAAATGGCCACATAAATCTTATATTTTTGTATGTCAAATGGGGTCACCTGTCCTTCAAGATTTTGTATACGATTCCCAACAGGCGGCAGGTTTGTGATTTCAATATGAAGCGTTGATTTTGTATTTTCAGTACGAGGTTCAATTTTTTTCGTAATGCCAGTATATAAAGATTGGGTTTGTAACTGGGACGTAAAATTAGCCTTTTGATGATAATAATTTGATACCAATTCATGCGTATTGAGCTTATCTTTTTCAAACTCATTTTTTACGCGACTATTTTTTAAATCATTATTTTCCTCTTCCTGACCATAAATATACACAGCTCCAGCCATGCTGCCATTATCATCTCTTCCATAGGCGCCCATGATAAGACCTTGATCACCTATCCCAATATCATACGCATAGTAATCATATGCGACGCCATCGCCTGGCATATATTTTTTGCGCATATTCCATTGATTACCTTCGAGAATATACAAATATGCAGCCCCGGATGTAGACCCCTTATCATCATTGCCATATGCGCCTACCAGCAATCGGGTGCCAACCAGATTTACTGCTGCACCAAAGTAATCATTTGATGTTCCCTGAATGGGAACCAGTTTGGTCTGAAAATTCCATGTGCCTCTTTCATATTTATAAATATAGGTCCCTCCCACATTACTTCGGGAATCATCGTCACAACGATAAGCGCCCACAACTGCATAATCGCCTGAAATGGCAACATCATATCCAAAATAATCATTGGACTGACCATCATTTGCAAGGAGTTTGGCCTGAACTGTCCACATCCCTTGATCCCGCATATATATGGTTGCTGAACCTGAGCTGTCACCTTTGTCATCATCTCGATAGGCACCAACGATTGCAAAATTGTCGGAAATCGCCACTGCACACCCAAACTGATCATTTCGTTCCCCCTGCTTGTCAAGGAGTTTTTGCTTTTGTACCCATGTATTGTCATCCTGACATTCAAAAATGTAAGCCGCTCCAGCCATGCTGCCCTTTTCATCATCACCATATGCGCCGATAATTGCATAATTCTCACTGATATCCACTGCATATGCAAAATAATCATTGCTCTGTGCATTCGCAGCTGTCAATTTCTGTTTCTGTTGCCATCCAGATGCGTCCAATGAATAGATATATGCAGCACCAGACTTACTTCCAGCGTCATCATTCCCATAGGATCCAAAAATGGCATTTCGTTTATACATGGCCACAGCACACCCAAAGTAATCATTAATTTTGCCATCATCTGGCGTAATTTTTTGGTCCTGTACCCAAGTTTTGCCATCATAACGTAACATATATACAGCCCCTGCATTTCCCCCTTTGTCATCATCCCCTTTGGCGCCGCCTGCCGCATAATTGCCATAAATGGCTACTGAACGACCAAAATTATCGCTTCTTTCACATTCAGATGGAATAATTTTAATTTCATTTGGTGGCACCGGATTGAAATTCCATTCTTTTTGCAATTCGTAATATAGATTTCTGGGCTGAACTTTATCGATATCATTTCCATTCTTCATTATCCTCATGATGCCCCACCATTCATCATTGGCATATCTATCAGGATGTCCGCCATTTGAATAACCGCATAAGCCATGAAAGGTTGGATCATCATCCTTGCAAAGGGGATCATGCGAATGCTTTCCTTTCCACCATTCATCAGAATAAGCCATAATACTTGCGCCAATACAAATGGATGTATTCTGGTCAATTTCACGCCACAATGACCGAGCATACTCTGATTGCTCAGATGTGCCATTTAATTCGTATTCCTGTTGGGTTGTATTGTCCAGGGCATCAATACCAAATTCAAGAATAATAATGGGTTTTTCACTCGCGCCGCCATAGCTTGAGAATAAATCTCCAAATGACTTGCCTCTGTAAATATTGGCTCCCCAAACTGAAAGTTCGGGCATCTTGGTATCATAGGAACTAAAAATATTATTCAGATGCGTATCCATTAAGGCCGTTGTTGTGGGATGATAGGTTCTACCTTCAAGTTGTTTGGCTGCAAGGGCCATTTCATTGATCAGACTAAATAGATCATCAAGGTGTTGACCATACATCCACTCTGCATTCAATTCATTACCAATACACCACATGAGGATTGCGGGATGATTCATATGAATGTTGACCATATCCATAAAATCTTGCTTGATCATTTCTCGATCATTGTCAGGTTTATTGGGGTCGATATTCAAGCCACCACTTATCCAAAAGCCTGCAATAACATAGAGAGGATCCTCACCATTATTATAGGCAGCATCCAAAAATTGTGTATGGTCGGCACCGATATTCCATGACCACAACCGAAGCGTATTTGCCCCCATTGTTCGTAATAATGGAAAATCACGCTCATGAATTTTATGAAAATCCGAGGTAAAATAATCACCATAATTTGACCGAATTTCTGGATCATGTCCAATGGGTGTAGGAGAATACCCCACACCTTTCACCTGCAAAGGAGAATCATTGACTGAAAGGGTTTTATCGATGATCATGATTCGTGAGGCCGATCTTGAAATCACATGCACCTGTGTATATGTCCATTGGATTTGATAATCTCCAGAATGCCCAACCGCACGGACACAAATAGAATATTGACCGGCTTCAGCGGGTACTGACCATTCATACCGCCATTTATTTGTTCCACTTGCTATTTTCCAGGTTTGACCGCTGTCAAACGAAATTTCAACCCTTTTGATTGTCTCCTGCTCAGTGGCTGATGCTGTCCCTTTGATTGGGAAGGTTTTGGCATAAATCTGATCATTTGATTGCGGTGACACGATTATCGCGTCAAGCACTGGTGGATGTGATTGGCCTTTAACGATGAGATGAACAGGGATATCGACAGGATTATTGTTATTATCATTGCTCTCAATCCGCAATATTGCATCATATTCGCCTTGAAACACGCCTTCCGCATTTGCTTGTACATCAACAGAATCATTAGACAGCGGGGCAATTGTGCCAGACATCGGATCTGTGTGCAACCATGCGCATGGGTTACTTTGAAAGCGAATGGCATGAGAATCATGCAAATATGTTTTGTTGTGAGCCACAAGAACACCATCAGTACCCTGCTTGTTTTCAATACCAATGGTTGCAGAATCGGTGTTTATACCATCACGAAAATGATCATACTGATACAAAATGCTGCCATCTTTATGGAGAATGACTTGTGCAGTAACAGTTCCGGTGTTGCCAAATTGTCCATAACCTATAAATGAAATAATCAGTTTTTGGCCTATCGTTTTATACATTACATTTGCATCTCGTGGGGTGAGATCATCCCAAAACCATGCCAGAAAGTTATCGGGCGCACGTTTTTCAGGTATTGATTCATTCGCACGTTCTGACATTCCAATTGTATCGCCAAAACCAATCAGTCCATTGGAAGTTATATAAAAATTGTCGAAAACCTCTCCATAAAATGGAAATGAAAAACCAATGGGAAATGGACCGGCAAAGTTGTCATCTTTTAGTGTGTCAACCTGATTGCCACTTGATGAAATATCTATCCAGTCGAACATGGGGCCACCGGGCATATCAGAATCAACCCATGAATAGCTGGCGTTTTTATCAAGCGCGCATGATGTGGTCAAATTCCAGACCAGTGGATGCGTACCTTTGTTCATAATTGACAATTTTTTGTGATCCTGTTCATCTTCCATCAATTCAAATGTCAACTGTTTGGGGGTCACATCAATGACAGGGGGGGCGTCAACAACATCAAGATGGACAGGAACGATAATTTCTGGATTCAAAAGATCATCAGATTTGACAATGAAATTGCATTGATAATGATCTAAAATCAGATTCGTAGTATCTACGCCAATGGAAACAACAATGTGCTGTGAAGGTGAGATATATCCCTCAGCGGATTGATAGATTTTTAGCCAGGAACATCGGTTAGGTTCAAATCGAATAGCCATTTTATCCAGCAGGTAATTCATGTTAAATGCCACTTCAAGACCATCTGTACCATCATTGTTTTCGATTCCAGTTGTACATGAATTTGTGTTGAATGCATTGGTAAAACTTTTGTATTGAAATAAAATGGTGCCATCAATTTCAATTATTATTTGAAAAGTCGCTGTTCCATCATTTCGATATTCTTTCATATTATTAAATTGAACAATCAGTTTGTTTTTCTGACGATAATAGTATATTGCCCCATTTTCTGGCGATAAATCATCCCACAGGGGCGCAATAAAATTGTTGGGCGTTTGTTCTGATGGAACTGGCATGTTTGTGTGATTGGCATAATCTGACGTTTCACCAAAGCCAATAAAACCATTTGATGACACAAAAAATGTGTCATAGTTTTGTCCATAAAATGGAAAATCAAATCCAATATCGATTGGATCGGTGTAATCATCATCCCTGAGATCCGAAATCTTGACTCCAGCTCGGGCAATTTCAAACCATTCATAAGTTGGGCCGTCATTGGCAAAATTGTCTGACCACATATAACCAAACTCATCGGGTCCGCCAAAATGATTTGCACTGATGCGGCCCATGCGATTATCGATCTGATCTTTGCCGATTGTTTCGTAATAATGAGTGGGATATTCATTGCGTTGTACGCCACCTGCAACATGCATGCGCCATGTTAGATCAGTATTTCCCGAATTGCCTAACGTGAGAACATCCTTTTTAATATTGCCTTTTTGAACAACAAAATTAAATGCTTTGGGATTCACAGTGATTTTTGGAGAGGTAATCTTTATGGGGATTGTCATTTTATGAGGGTTGGGATAATTTAATGCATTGTGTTGTAATGTCAGGGTCACCTGATATGTGCCATAGGGCAAGTTTTTGGCAGTGTATGTCATTGGAATGGTATGCGTGAGTCCAGAATCAATGGTGCCTTCAGTGATCTCTGGAATGACAATTTCCGAATATCTCTTGTTGGTGTCTGGAGAAATGGACAAGGCATCGGAGATAGAAATATTATAAGTCAGCGGGCCACATCCTTGATTTTGAATAATAAATGGCTTCATAATGGCATTGCCTGATGGAATGGCAATGGTTTGGAATTGATTAAGGTCAAGGATAGGGACATCTGTTGCGAACATTTGATCATTGCCAAAAGTTGTACCATCTTTGTTTTCCGCCACCAATCGAAAATGATATTGGGTTTCTGGATTGAGTTGGTTAACATGTATATTGATCGATACTGGATCCCATGCGTTGCCTGCATTGATAGAATTTGTTTTCTTTCCATAGGTCTGTGATGGGCCATATTCAAAATATGCCGTCGCATTTAAACCATTTGGATTGACAGCACCATTAAACATCGCAGTATGACATGTAATCATACTGGCTGAACCGGTATAAACAACAGGTTGATAATTTTTTTTCATTGAGATATTTAGTTCAAGGGGTTGGTCTGCTTTAATCTGAAGTCCTTTGTAAATCTGAAAATTGTAATGCGGTGCGAACATAACAACATTGTATGAACCTTCAGGAATGAAAGAAAACCGATAGTAGCCATTGGATTCACTGTAGGTGACAAAATTTCCGGCTTCAATACGCACATCAGTGACAGGTTGCCCTGTTTCATTATCTGTAATGGTTCCATGAAGAACGCCTGTGGGAAGACTGACAGGCCTGTTCGCAAAACTTTTGTGTGCGATGGAAAATAATAGAAATATGAATACGATAAAAATAATCGATTGAATTTTTTTTATATACGACATTTCTTCTCCTTTTTTGAATATGACAGTATTTGTCAAAATGGTACGAAAAATCTTAAACAGGCAAGAAAAATTATACTTGCGTCACTCTGAATACTTCTTCAACAGATGTCATTCCATTTAATATCTTATTTACGCCATCTTGTCGCAAGGTTGTCATGCCATTTTTGACTGCCTCCTGTTTGATAATATTTGAATCTGATGTTTGGAGGCACAAACTTTTGATACTTTCATTCATAATCATAATTTCAAAAATTGCACGACGACCTTTATATCCAGTATGAAGGCATGTATTACATCCTTTCGGACGATAAATCGTTTTTCCAGCCAGCGTATCAGGCGAAATACCAATACTTTTCAGAGAATGTTCGTCTGGCGTATAAGGTTCTTTACATTCATCGCAAAGCATACGCACCAGACGCTGGGCAACAACTGCCAGAACTGATGATGACAACAGAAAGGGCTCAATACCAATATCAATCAAGCGAGTAATGGCACTGGCCGAGTCATTGGTATGTAAGGTGGAAAAAACAAGATGGCCGGTTAGTGCAGATTGAACAGCAATTTCAGCAGTTTCCCTGTCACGAATTTCACCAATGAGAATTACATCAGGGTCCTGACGAACAATGGATCGTAATCCCCTGGCAAATGTGAGATCAATTTTAGGATTCACTTGAATCTGACCAATGCCCTGAATTTGATATTCAACAGGATCTTCGACTGTAATAATATTGATATCCGGATGATTTATTGTTGATAAAATGGCATACAATGATGTTGTTTTTCCACTTCCAGTGGGACCGGTTACAAGTATAATACCATGTGAGGAATGAATCAATTCATCAGTCGTTTGGAATTGTTTATCTGATAATCCCAGATCTGTCAGTTTTAGCAAAACGCTTGTTTTATCAAGCAAGCGAAGCACCACTCTTTCACCAAAAGTTGTGGGCAGGGTAGAAACACGAATGTCAATATTTTTGTCACCAATGCGAATTTCGATACGTCCATCCTGTGGCAGGCGTTTTTCCGCAATATTTAAATCGGCCATGACCTTAATTCTGGAAACCAGTGCAGATTGAATGCGTTTGGGTGGAGAAATCATGTCGTAAAGAATACCATCCACCCGCTGACGCACTTTGAATGAATTTTGAAAAGGTTCCATGTGGATATCACTGGCCCGGGCTTTGACTGCTTGCGATAGAATGTGATTAACAAGCTTGATAATTGGGGCATCGCTGGTGTCATCTAAAAGATCAACAGTTTCCTCTATTTCGGTAATAATGCTGTCCCCGGTTTCTTCTTCCATGTCTTGAACAAGCTGTTCTGCAGAATCACGACTCATATCATATGAAAGGTTTGTTGCAGAAAGAATCGCAGCACCTGGCGAAAAGACAACATGAAGATCATCCGCCCCAAATACATGAACAAGATCGTCCAGTGCCTGCAAGCAAATCGGGTTACTGATTGCAATGATTCGGCAGCCAAATTCATTTCGATCCCCTTTTTCCCTGAAAATTGGACCTTGTCGCGAATAATTGGCATCACGCGTTTCAATGGGAACCATGCCATATCTTTTTAAAAACTGGATGGGCACATTTCTGGCAAATTCAACATTAATATCATTTATGGGCAATCTTTCCCAGACAGGAATCTTATATTGCATACTCCATGCATTGAGCAATTGCATTTCACTGACAAAGTTTTTCTGAACCAGTACATTGCCATAGTCTGTTTGCTTTTCCGCTTGAATGCGATGGGCTTCAACAATTGTTTCTTCAGGTATATTGAAATGTTCGATCAATATGGTATCAAGGGTTTCCAAAGTCATCTCCTATTTTTCGATTTGTTTATTTCGATATTGAATATATCCATCTTTTACAGCACTATAGGGTTCAAAGGCCATGTCTTTAATTTTTTCATATTCCCCCATCCGAAAAGACATTGTATTGACTGTACGAATGGCACTGACACCGATCATAACATAAGGATCTTCAATATAGTTGACAGGGTCCAGATAGTTGTCACCGAAACTACCGGTGAAATCACGAAGTGTTGAACTTCCCAAAAAGGGCAGAACAATATAAAAACCATTACCAACACCATATGATCCAAGGGTTTGTCCCAAATCTTCTTCGTGAGATTCCAGATGCAGGTATGTTTTTGAAGGCGTGGTCAGTCCCAAAATTCCAACTGTCGAATTGACAACAAAGGAAACAATTTCTGTACCGGTATCTTTGGGACGTATTTGAAGTATACAATTTACTGCGCGTTGTGGCATGTTTATGTTATTGAAAAAATTTAAAATACCAAGACGTACAGGTGAGGGGGTAAAACGTTTATAAGTTTGCGCAACAGGCTTTATACACCAGAAATAAAGTTTATCATTTAACTTAAATGTATACCGGTTCAATTTTTCTAAAGGATCCCAAGCACTTGGTGTAGTTGCATTGGTATCATCGTCAAGTTCATCATCAAAGGCCCAATCGTTTTGTGTGTCTGTTTGAGTCTGATCAGTTGTTTCGGCATGAATCGAATCATTTAAAAAGATGCCTGATGCGATGATGAAAAATATGCAAATGAAAGCTTTTGAATGCCACATGGTTAACCTTCACCCCCTATAAATCAGAAAATTGACCCAATTTTTTTTGCATCATGCGCATGAGATCCTCAATGCCCTGTTTTATGAGAATTTTATTAAATTGTGTTCGATAATTTCGTACCAGACTGACACCTTCGATAGATATATCATAAACACGCCATTGATCTGATTCTATTAATTTATAATCCATTGGGATTTCATTTTTTTGGGTGACAATAATCGTTTTAACCAGGGATTTGTTTTTATATTGACGTTCACCAAGGTATTTCACAGTTTCATTGGTATATTCCTCAAGACGCTGATAATAAATATTGGCCAAAAATCTGGCAAACAAATGGGTGAACTGTTTTTGTTGGTCGTTAGATAATGATTTCCATTCCTTTCCCAGGGTTCTTCGAGCCATTTCATCAAAATTAAACAATTCCAGGCCGATATTAAAAATATTTTTACGTTGAATCGCTTGTGTTTCAGGTGTATTGGCCTTTTGCTTATCTTTCATCATATTGATTACCGCATCAATACTTTTTTTTAATACAGGCATGGCATCACTCGCGATTGCGGATGATGACACACAAAGGAGGGAGCAAATAAATAGTGTGATCAAAAAATTTTTCATAAAATTTTCTCCAAAGATTAATTTTTTACGCCACCAAAAACATATTTACTGATCAAAGATTCCAGGTCAACTGCGGATTCTGTTTCAAAGATCAGATCGCCATGTTTCAAAATGGTATCTGATCCGCCAGCAGATATTTGAATATACTTATCCCCAATAAGGCCACTGGTTTTGATGGATGCAATCACATCATCGGTCAATTGAATATGGGCATGAATCATCATTTTTACCACTGCCACTTGATCTTTTGGGTCCAGGCGAATGGATTCAACCTCACCAATTTGCACACCGGCCATTTCTATAAATGCCCCGGCTTTTAGGCCTGAAACAGATTCAAACCGGGCAGTTAAATAATAACCACCAGGACTAAACCAATCGAGTTTTCCCAATCGAATGGTCAGGTATGCTGTGCAAACCAGACCGATGAATACAAATATACCAACCCATAGGGTTATTTGGCTGTCTTTGTTGACCATTTATTTTAATCTCCATATAAGTATTCAAATATATTAAACAGGTCCAATAATATCAATCATTCATCAATAACTATTGTAATAATTTTGTCATCAAGTTTGGATAGTGTCAAGTTATTTTTCCATTAGGTTTGCCGACAGACTGGCAAAGCGATTGGATTGAATATCTGGATTCCATACCAAAACCATGAAGTAAAACAACAGGCTTTCCGCTGCCAAAAACGCTTACGCCAATATGTTCTTTATCTCTGGTCTTTATTTTTTCTAACATAATATAATATAAAAAATATATGATTGATATAGAATCGTCAAGGTTAAAATAGTTTTGGTATCCGACAATTTTCACACCATTTTTGCGAGTTGACAGGCTTCAACGTTTACCCTGAACCATGACTGCTCAAGCTTGATAAATATATCTGAAATACGTTCCAGAGTGAAACAAATGCGTTGATTGCCGATTTATCTGGAGTAATTGTTTATAGCGAATGCCTGGAAGTCAGACTTTTCTTGAATTCGTAAATAAAAAAATCAGACAACTTATCCCCCAATTTCACAAACATCCTCCAAAGAAAATTGTTTTTATTGACAATGCACTTAACTTTTGTTAATGCTGAATGAATATTCATTCATTTTAAAATAAAAATAGACTGTCGTCTGTTATTTAATCAGCAAAAAGAGGGACGAGAACAGATGGCAGCCAATATGAGAAAGGAGTTTATAAAAAAATGGAACCGGTAATTATTCCACCCGCATCGTACACAATACTGGGAATTCCGCTGATATTATTATATATTATAATTCCCATTATTGGTGTTGCGCTTTTTACGTTTATCATTGCTCAGCGGATGCATCCGCTGGTAAAGGCAGCGCCAGACAATCGTTTTGACCAGCTGGGATTGCGTTTGTTCAATATGATAAAATATGCTGTTGCACAATACAAGCAGCCCAGATATATGCTTGCTGGTGTCTTACACATTGTCATATTTGCTGGCTTTTGTGTTTTGTCAATACGATCCATCACGCTGGTAATTGTAGGAATCAAGTCTGGCTATACCTTGCCGTTGTTTGATACCTGGATTGGCACCATATATAATGTCTTGAAAGACATTGCTGCAACCGCAGTTCTGATTGCAGTTGTTGTGGCTGCCATACGCAGGGGGATATACAAGCCTGAACGTTACAAAGTTCCGGAAAAATATGGAAAAGATCATACATCAGAGGCTGTTTTTGTCCTTGCCATGATCGGTGGTCTGATGGTTGCTGACATGTTTTTTGAAGGCAGCGATCTGGCGGCTCATATGAATAAAGGCTTGGAAACACATTATGTGCTGTTTCCACTGACAGGTACATGGTTTGTTACCTACATCCTGACCCTTTGTTCTGATAGCACCTTACAATTCTGTCATGTCTTTTTCTATACAGTTCATGAAATCATTTTCTTTTCATTTTTGAATTTTCTGCCATTGGGCAAGCATTTTCATGTCATCACTTCCATGTTCAATGTGTTTTTTATGAAACTGAACAAGGGTTCAGTCAAACCGGTAAAATGGGGCGTGTCTGATGAGCAACTGGATGATCTTGAATCCTTTGGTGTTAAAAACTTTGAGGATTTTACCTGGAAACACATTTTAGATTTTTATTCATGTGCAGATTGCGGACGATGCGCAGACCAATGCCCGGCCAATCACGTAGGACGACCATTGGCACCGAGATTTATTACAATCAAATGTCGAGATTTTTGTTTTGACAAATATCCTTTGAAAGAAGAAAGCGTCGATAAAGGCCCTCTTATTGGAAGCATTCTTGAAGAGGATGAAATCTGGTCATGTACAACATGTGGTGCGTGCGAGGAAGAATGTCCCTTGCTCATTGAATACATTGACAAGATTGTTGATCTCAGACGCGGAATGGTTGATGAAGGCATGGTACCGCAATCGCTTCAAAAACCGCTCAATGCATTGGGTAAGCGCGGCAATCCATATGGTAAAACCGAGAAAAAACGTGGCGATTGGACGAAACCGCTGGTCAAGGATGAAGGCTATGAATGTAAGGTTCTCAGCGGCAAGAAGGCTGATACCGCAGAAATTCTCTTTTTTGCAGACAGTATCACATCCTATGATGATCGCATTCAGGAAATCGGGCAATCATCATTTAGAATTCTAAAAGCCTGTGGCATTGATTTTGGTATATTAGGACCCGCTGAAAAAGATTCCGGACACGAAGTCCGCCGATTTGGCGAAGAAATGTTGTTTCAAGACTTGAAAGAAAAGAACACGAAAGCAATTCTAGATGCCGGAGTCAAAAGAATAATTACAGCTGATCCCCATGCACTCAACGCATTGAAAAAAGACTATGACAATCTACCACCAGTGGAACATGTGAGTGAGTTTTTATATCGAATGATTCAAGAGGGTAAAGTTCGGTTTAACGCGCTTGAAAATCAAAGCGATATTTATGTCTACCACGATCCCTGTTACCTGGGACGTCACAATCTGGTTTATGATGCCCCGCGAACAGTACTGGATGCTATTCCCGGCCTGAAACGGGTGGAAATGGAACGAAGTCGTGATCGTTCGTTCTGTTGCGGTGGTGGCGGATTGATGCTGTTCTATGAACCCATCGAAGAAACACGTATGGGCAAAGAACGTGTTCAAATGGCTGCTGATGCCGGAGCGACTGTGATTGTTACTGCATGTCCATTCTGCATGGTGAATATTGAAGATGGTATCAAAACCAGTGGAAACGAAGGTAAAATTAGAGCGATTGATTTGGTCGAACTTGTGGATCAACAAATTATCAAATAATATCAAATGCAGGGTGCTTACTTCCCTGCATTGAAATAAATAGCAATCCTTTGCCGAAATGCATGCCATTCCGGTAAAGGATTTTTTGGAGGATAATATGGAAATTTTGGTTTGTGTGAAAAGAGTTCCTGATACCTCAGAAAATGAAATTGAGGTGAACAGTGAGGGCTCTGATATCGAACGCGACGATTTGGTCTATTCGATAAATGAATGGGACAATTATGCAGTTGAGGAAGCCATTCAAATTGTGGATAAAATGGGCGGATCTGTCACAGTAATGGCGATCGGAGATGATGAATCTGAAGAAATTATTCGTCGTGAAATGGCAATGGGGGCAAATAATGGTATTCTTTTATCTGATGATGCCTTTGAAAAATCTGATGGCCGTGGATTGGCGACTATTCTGAAAGCTGCAGTGGACAAAGGCAATTATGACCTTATTCTAACTGGTGCCCAATCTGACACAGGTGCGGCACAGACAGGCGCGATGCTGGCTGCCATGTTGGATCGTCCATATGCATCTTTAGTCAATCTGGTCGAAGTTCAGGATGATAGCACATTAAAAATTGGTCGTGAAATTGATGGCGGTAACCAGGAAATGCATGAAATCAAATTGCCCTGTGTTTTATCAATCCAGACAGGCATTAATGAACCCCGATATGTTGGTATTCGCGGTATTCGAAAAGTCGCATCAGTAGAAATTCCAACAATGGGCGCATCAGATCTTGGACTTGATCCGGCAACTGTCGGTGACGCAGGCGCCAAAACTAAATCACTGGATTATTTTGTTCCTGAATTGGGTGAAGGCGCTGAAATGCTTGAAGGAGACACTGATGAAATTGTCGAAAAACTGGTTGAAATCCTGAAATCCAAAGGAGGTATCAAATAATGCAGATTTTTGCGTATATCGTAAATAAAGATGGTAAAGCTGATGACACAGCTTTTGAATTGGCGCTGGCTGCAAAAAAACTGGACTCCGATGCTCAGGTTACAGCCATTGTTGCTGGCTCCGGCATTGATAACGTTTGTCAGGAAATCAGTGCCGCTTATAATGAAATCTGGAAAATCGACAATGCTGCGCTATCCTATCCTGATGGCGAAATCATGGGAAAAATACTGCCCAAGTTGCTTCCGGAAAACGCCATCTTACTGTTGGCCCATGAATATCTGGCAATGGACATGGCACCGGGCGTGGCCATTCGTTCAGATTCCGCATATATTGCCGACGTAACAGACATTGAAGGCATGGATGGCACAACCGGTAAGTTTGTTCGTCAAGAATTTTCAGGTATGGTCAGCACGCACAACACCTGTGATCTTTCTAATGGCGCCATAATCACTGTGCGTCCGGGTGTATTTGCTTCTGAAGAAACACCTTCTGTGGGCGGCACCGTTGTGGATAAATCGGGCGAAGTTGAAATTCCTGAAACCAATCGTAAATATTTAGAAACTGTTGAAGCTGAAGTGGGTGATGTGGATATTAGTACATCAGAGGTTCTCGTTTCTGTTGGACGCGGCATTGAGGAAGAAGATAACATTGATATGGTCAAAGATCTTGCTGAAGCAATGGGCGTTGATTATTCTTGCTCACGACCAATTGTTGATGCCAAATGGATGGAAAAATCTCGTCAGGTGGGGACATCTGGAAAGACAGTCAAGCCAAAGATTTATATGGCAATGGGTATCAGTGGTGCTTTTCAGCATCTTGGGGGGATCAAAGGATCACCATTCATGATTGCAATCAATAAAAATCCCAAAGCACCGATTTTTCAAGTTGCAGATATTGGTGTTGAAGGGGATGTTCTTGATATTATTCCGGATTTGACTGAGAAAATTCAGGAAATCAAGGGATAATTTTTCCTGCACGTAATCGCACAATAATATCCTGGTGCTTCATATTTTCTGAAGCACCAGGAATTCCGCCAGTTTAACAGCTTTTCGGCAATGTCCCGAGCAACATCTCGTTGGCGGGCTGAGAGAATATAAGCTTTTCAAGCGTATAACTCCAACCCACCTAACTGTTTACATCTTGCATGGCAATATTCTGATATTCATGAAACAGTTTTTGACAAAATTCATCCCAGGCCGCACATAGAGATATGATATCAGGTGTCATCTCAAAAAAGTTTTGATGCGCCATAAATTGCTTCATCTCTTGTTGATAATGTGCAATGGTTTGATTATCAGCACCATCAAGCATGTGAGCAATAAAATCTTGATATGGGTACCATTCAGTTACGCGTTTCAAATCCCGATGAATCTGTGTAAGCAGTACATTTCGTGGGCCTTCCCATAGTTCATTGACCGCTGCATCACGAAACAGTCGTGGAAATGATGAAAAATCTTCCATGACACCATGTCCACCAAAAAGAGACATACCCAGACGAATAATTTCTGGTGAATCCATTGCAGTTACTATTTTTTGGAGCAGAATTAATTCGCGCAACATAAATTCTTTTTGACGCAGCGCAATATTTTCAGTTTTAGGCATCCCGCCAGTCAGGCTGATATTTGAATCCAGGAAAGTACGATATATTTTGAAAGCCCCACATAAGGTTCGTCTTGCATATCTTTCAATCTTGTCAAGTTGCGCTTTCACCATTGGAAATTGATTCAGTTTCATATCAAATGCTTCACGATATCGACAATATAGATGAATATCTCGAAAAACACGGGTCATGGAAGCCGCTCCAGACAAACCAACTGTCAACCTGGAATATGTTAAAACAATGCCAACAACATTTGCTACACCACGATCCATAGGCCCAACAGGATAAGCGATTGCACCATCATAAGTGATTTCAGCAGTGGGCAGCTCAATGGTTCCCATTTTATATTTCAACCGATTGATTGTGTAATTATTTCTTTTCCCTCCTCTTTTGCCGATTGACCATGATGGCACAACAAATAAGGCAATTTTATCTGATCCTTCAGGTCGGGCAGTGACAGCGGCATAGTCTGCATGTACAGCCGAACAAAAAAATTTTTCACCATAGAGTCGCCATGTATTATCGTTAAAACGTGCTTCCAGCAGGTTTGATGGAATATCTGATCCCCCCTGAATTTCCGATATAAACTGTGCGCCTATCGCGAACTGTCCCTCAATCCCTTCCCTGATATGATAACGAATTTCTTTAAGTTCTGGTGTATCGGCATAGAGATCTAATAATGCCGCCAGGCCTTCAGTACATGTCAGCGGACAGGCAATACAGGATTCTGAATTTTGATAAATCAAAAACTGCTTTACAAACTTGACCCAGGGATGTGTCTTTTCTGAAAATAATGCTTGGGAAAAAACAGCAGATTCCAGAAATACACCTTCATAAGGACGAACAATATCATCTATCCGATGATTGAAACCATCATAATGCACAATTATGGGTCGATTCTCCGGAAATCCAATATGATCTGATAAATTTCGCCACAGGGAAGAAACCCATTTAGAAATATCTCTGGCAGCTTTATCAACAGTCTCAAAATGATTTCCTGTATAATGACGAACTACTTTTTGTAAAAATGCATCATCCGCGTAATAATTTATTTCATCGCGTTTTTTCAGATATGTATCAAATGAATATGGATTGGGTAACATAAACCTCCTCATTGCAAAAACAGATTGATCTTATAATTCAATAAAGCTTTTTAACTGTCTGCTTCTTGTGGGATGTCTGAGTTTTCGAAGTGCTTTGGCTTCAATCTGTCGAATACGTTCACGTGTCACAGCAAAGTCTTTTCCTACTTCTTCAAGGGTATGATCTGCTTTTTCACCAATGCCAAAACGCATCCTAAGTACTTTTTCTTCCCTGGGTGTCAGCGTGGCCAAAACACGTCGGGTTTGCTCTGCCAGATTCAGGCTGATAGCCGCATCTGCGGGTAGAACAAACTTTTTATCCTCGATAAAATCGCCCAAATGACTGTCTTCTTCTTCACCAATAGGCGTTTCCAATGATATCGGTTCTCTTGCAATCTTTAATACACGTCGCACTTTATCCAGAGGGAATTCCATTTTTTCGGCAATTTCTTCAGGTGTTGGTTCTCGTCCCATTTCTTGAACCAGGTATCTTGATGTTCGGATAAGCTTATTAATCGTTTCAATCATATGAACTGGAATTCGAATGGTTCTTGCCTGATCAGCAATGGCACGTGTAATCGCCTGACGAATCCACCATGTGGCATATGTGCTGAATTTATACCCGCGTCGGTATTCAAATTTGTCAACAGCTTTCATCAGACCAATATTGCCTTCCTGGATGAGATCTAAAAATTGAAGTCCCCTGTTGGTATATTTTTTAGCAATACTGACGACCAGCCTTAAATTCGCTCTGACAAGTTCAGCCTTGGCTAATTTGGTGTGTTGACGACCTGAATTAACAGAATTCATCACTCTTTTTAAAATTTGACTGTTCGTTTTAAGAGAAAGCTCTCTTTCTCTAATTTCATTATGTATTTGTTCCGCCTTAAAAAAAATATCTCTCAGTGCTTGTTGGTTTTCATTTTGTGTAAGAATCCAGTCTTCAAATGAGGCATCTTCTGTCCAAAACGTTCGCAATTCAGAGATTGTAATTTCCATTTGTTGTGCAAAGTCACCCAGAATTCTGTTTTTCTTATCAAACCAGTTGATTTGTTGGACAATTTTTTGTTCAATATTATCAATAATTTCACCTTCAAGTCGCCATTCTTTAAGGCGTCGAAATATTTTCTTATTCCTGCGATTAATACATCGTCGCACACGTCTGCGTTCTTCGCGTTCCATTGGCGGTCCAAAAAGGATCTCTCGAAATCGTTTATTTTCATCATGAATTTTCTGGATATCATTGATTGCTTTCATGAAATTATCTACCTGAGTGGTCTCATCCAAATATGCATCACCTTCATCCACATCTCGAAGAATGTTTTTCAAACGAATCTCACCATTTGACAACTTCGTTCCCAATACAAGAATATTTTCTACACCAATTGTTGTTTCCAAAAGCGCCTTGATAACTTCCTGTTCACCCACCTCAATTTTTTTTGCGATCTCAATTTCTCCTTCACGTGAAAGTAAGGTGATAATTCCCATTTCTCGTAAATACATTTTTACAGGGTCGGGAACAGATCCATAATCAGACAATGATGCTGCCAATGTATCGGGGGAGTCACGCCTGACAGTTTTTTTCGGTAGAATTGTTTGTTTGATTTTTTTGCTTTCATCAATCACTGATATATTCATAGACTGGAACAACATGAGTGTTTCTTCAATTTTTTCTGGTGACATATCTTTAGGAAGCGCTTCGTTGATTTCCTTATAAGTCAGTGTTCCCTGAGCTTTTCCTTTGTTCACCAGAGCCATAATTTCTTTTTTAATAGCTTCCTTGCGACGTGTTGTTTTCTTTATTTTTTTTTTGGCCATATGATTAAGTCCTCCGGCAGGAATAATTGACATTAAACTCAATGTTCAACTTATTTATTAAAAAAAATTTTTTCCATAATTAATTAAAATAAGCTGCAAAGTTGTTTTTGTAAATAGGCAATCAGTTTATAATCCTGAATTTTTTCCGCTTTCGCGATTTCATTGAGTAAATAACGCCGTTTATTTGCATTCACTCGTCTTTCAAATTGTTGTATAATATTCATACATTGATTTTCTGTCCACTGTTGATCAATCATTGTCAAAGAAGCGATGAGGGCCTGTTCTTTTTGAGCATCCACCTGATGCATAATCTGATTGGGATCAAATGGCTGAGGTTGCTGAAGGATAAGCATTCCTATTGATTGCAGGTTGTCATCTTTGAATGCATCCAGTATGCCATGGGCTTCAATATGTGAATGAATATCATTGCAATGAAGCATCATTGCAATGATTTGTTTTTCCAGACGTTTCCCTGCATCATTTTGTGAATGATCTTGAACAGATTGTTTTTGATGAACAGGATTGGCATGCTTTAGTTTATTCACCTCAGCTGAAACAGATGATTCATCAACATTCAGACGCTGCGCTATCTCTTTAATATATAAAGAACGAACAACAGAATCATCAATTTCAGAAAGTAATGGTTTAAGTTCATTTATTGCGGTAATTTTACCTTTAATAGTTTCCCCATGTTTTTGAAGAGAGGCATCAATTAAAAAGGCCATCATACCAAAAGCCTTTTTTGATTTTGCCAAAAACGCTTCTGTTCCCCATTTGGCAAGAAAGGTATCAGGATCGTACCCATCAGGTAATACCATAATCTGCGCATTTACCTGTTCTTTTAAGAACAGCGCAACACTTCTTTTGGCAGCCTGAATACCTGCCTGGTCCGAATCAAAAACCAATGTAATATTTTCGACATATCCTTTTAATAAACGAATATGTTGCAATGTCAACGCCGTGCCCAGTGTGGCAACCACATTGGGTATATTATGTTGATACATGGCCAGCAAATCCATGTATCCTTCGACAATAAATACCTGTTTTGACTTACGAAAATGTTCTCTGGCTTCACGTAAACCATATAAAATTCGACTTTTATGATAAATTGGGGTTTCGGGTGAATTCAAATATTTGGGCACGCTGTCATCAAGCACGCGACCACCAAATCCGGTAACCTGGTTATTAATATTTTTGATTGGAAATATCAGACGATTACGAAATCTATCATAGTATCTCTTATTATCCTTTTGAACAATCAAGCCAGATTTTTCTACCAATTTTAGAGAGATCCCTTTGCGAGAAAACATGCGAACAACATGATCCCAACTATCAGGTGCAAAGCCCAGCTGAAATTGTTTTTGTGTATCTTTCGATAATCCACGCTCTATTACATAGTCTTGCGCAATTTTTCCAATTGAACTTTTGAGTTGCTTAACAAAAAAAGCAAGAGCGGTTTGATTAATTTCAAAAAGTTGATCTCGTTCATTAAGTTGTTTTTTTTGTTCGGCAGTCATATGGCTGGTTGGAATTTGTATACCATACCGATTTCCAAGATATTTAACTGCTTCAGGAAAAGTCAAATTGTTATGGTTCATTAAGAATGTATAAACATTTCCGCCGATACCACAACCAAAGCATTTAAACATTTGTTTTTGTTCATTTACCGAAAATGAGGGTGTCTTTTCTGCATGAAAGGGACATAATCCAATATGATTATTCCCCGCCTTTCTTAGTTGTACATACTCACCAATAACACTGACGATATTTGCAGCCTGACGAATTTCTGCTACAATACTTTCAGGGATGAATTGCGCCAAAAGTCCCTCCAAAACGCTTTTTTATGACTTTTAGGAATACTCTCAAAATAAATTTCCCATTTTGGGGAGTCCCAAATCGTTAGAATTAAACGTCACATGCTTTGGCCGCTTTTCCTCCCAATTAAAATAATTTGGGCCGCCAATAAATGGGGAACTTATTTTTCGCGCATTCTTTAGATCGTTCTTGCAAAGAGATATTGTCAAATGTTCGATATTTTCATTGCTTCAGATAAATCCAATGTGCCTTCATAAAGGGATCTGCCACAAATCACACCAACCACGCCATAATCCGCAATACGCACCAGATTTTCAATATCTTTGATCGTAGATACACCACCAGATGCAACCACCGGAATTGAAATTGCTTCAGCCAGTGCTTTCGTGGCTTCAATATTGGGGCCAGTCTGCATGCCATCACGATGAATATCAGTAAAATTTATTGCTGCAACCCCTGAGTTTTCGAATTGTTTTGCCAGATCTATGGCGGTAACAGATGTCGTTTCAGTCCACCCCTCAATAGCAACCATCCCTTTTTTGGCATCAATACCAATCACGATTTGATCAGGAAATTTTGCACAGAATTCAGCAACTTGATCGGGATTTCGCATGGCCTCTGTACCAAGCACCACGCGCCGAACACCCATTTCCAAATACTTTTGAATGGTTGATAAGTTTCTGATTCCCCCACCAACTTGAACCGGAATATCAATTGAATTGATTATTTCTTGAATGCTTTGCGTATTCTTCGGTGTCTTTTGAAATGCCCCATCAAGATCCACGACATGTAGCAACGCAATACCATAGTCCGCCCATTTTCTTGCCATTTCAGCAGGATTTGAGGAAAAAATTGTTTCTTCATTCATTCGGCCTTGTTTGAGCCGAACACACTTTCCATTCATAATATCTACTGCTGGAATAATTTGCATTTTCTTGTCCTAATTGATATTTCTGTCAACCTGGCAGTTTTCTTGCGGATTGTTCAAAAATTTTCATGAATTCTCTAGGCGATGGAGATGAGGGGGATCGAACCCCTGACCTCGGCATTGCGAACGCCGCGCTCTCCCATCTGAGCTACATCCCCAAATTTGTTTATCTCAAAAGTGTACTATTTAGCAAAAAAGGTAAGGTATGTCAATACATTTATCATTTTTCATCAGGACTCATTGAATATTTTTTTTCAATTGTATTGGTATCCTGATAGACAGTTTTTTTGACTGTGGTATGAATGGAACGAAAGGTTTCTTCAAATGAATTCGGTGACACACGGCCTGTTTCTATAAATTTTACAATAATTTCTTTGCTCGCTCTCAGAATTTGTTCTTGCAGGGTCGCCATGATTAATTTTTTCCAATAATTATGTTAAATTTACCAATTGTTTGTTTGAATTATTTAATACATTGTTTTCATTATCAATACAGATATTTTTTTTTACAACTGCCAGTATGTGCCCTTGTCACAATTGAACGTTGGATCAGTTTCCAAACCTTGATGTCATATCAATCGATATGGCATCAAGGTTTTATTAAAATTAGGTCTCCTCGACAACAATTGCGTCCTCTTCACATACTTCGACACAGCTTTCGCAGCCAAGGCATTCCTCAGCATTGACCGCAACAGATTTGCCATTTTGCATTTCAAAAACATCGACCGGACATACTTCAACACATTCTTCACATCCGGCACATTTACTTTCATCTACGATAGGATTAAAAGCCATATTAATTCTCCTTTTTTTTTAATAATAATCAATGAGGTCTGGCACTGTGACAGTACCCCAATAATTCAGTTTAAAAATCATAAAAACTCTTATTTGTTATTAAAGAATTTTTTCAAACGCTTCCCTACAACAAACATAAGCTTGAGTCAAGCAATTTAAAAGAAAAAATATCATTCATTTTTTGTCTTACGCAATCAAATGACGTGTCAGCCTGTGATTGTTACTATGATCAGGAAGAACCGACGCTGAGTCTTATAAGAAACCTTTGGGCATAGCGGGTATTTTTTCACCGCCTAAAACGTATCCACCATCCAAACGAATTACACTGCCCGTCATAAAAGGTGCATGATTGATTAAAAACATCACTGACGACACGATATCAGACAGTTTTCCCAGGCGTCCCAGTGGGGTATGATTGATTAATGCCTCCTTTTCTGAAGCATTCAAATGTTGCCATCCAAGTGTATGTGGGCCATGTCTTGTTTCAAAAAAACCGATCATAAGTTCATTGACACGTACTTCAGGTGAAGCCTCTCGTGCCCATGTTTCAGTAAGTAAAGAGATCCCGCGATTAACAGCGGAATAGGCATCAGGAAAAAAGGGTGCTGCCGGACCAGAACGTCCAACAAGACCGGCAATTGATGAAATATTGATCACTGAACCATTTCCTGATGCTTTTAACAAGGGCAATGCCTCATAAAATAGCCATCGTTTGGCACGCATGGTGGTGGCCACTTCCATATCCCACTGATTTTGTACATATTCTCCATGAACTAGGGGCCATCCGCCACGTTCAATGTTGTTGATCAGAATATCTAATCCACCAAATTTCGATTGAATATCTACAATCAACTGTTTTATTGCATTGTTATCTAGCAGGTCAATGTTTACAATTAAATGTGATGTGCCAACTGCTGCAAGGTCTTTTTGAAGATCCGGCAAAAATTCAGGCCAATCCCAGTAAGTAGTGACAACCTGAATTCCATTCCTGGCCAGAGCCAATGCAATCGCTTTGCCAATACCTTTTATGCTCCCTGTAATCAGCGCTGTTTTTGTTTGTTGACTCATTTAATAACCCTTTCTTCGAGCCATTTCATTGCATTTAAAAAGCATTGAATATCACCTTCAATAGTATGCGGATATGCTTGATCCATCAATTTTTGTGTCTTTGAAAATTCACGAAAGGTATCGATATCGTAGCAGCATATATAAATAAGGTATCTTTGATTTTCTGACAAGGTGTTCAGACCGGCTCTATTTTTAGCAGAAATCAAGTGAATCATTAAATCATTGTATTTATCGAAAGCTTCCAATTCCTGTTCCTTTCGCCATTGATTAATACTTTGTTTACACAGGCTGTCATGGCCTTTACAGTGAGCCTCCTGAATCATCGTATATGATTCGGTAATCTTTCCAGTTTCTCTGGATTTTGTAACGAATCGGCCTAAAGGATAATATCGACATGATGACGGACGATCTGGATATACCATACACCCATTTTCAGATACAAAAATACAGTGCAAATCATGTTGCGATTTCGTTTTTAATTCAACGATTGGTAAACCGGATTCAATACCCGTGTACGATGTCGTATAAGCTTCTAAAAATATAGATGAATTGCATTGAAAATGATGTTTCAGCCGAATAATATCATACGGCAATAACACCTGCTGTAGGTTTTGGCAGCATTCATTAAAACAGGAAATGTCTGGATGACACTTAAAGTTGAACAAATGATCTGAATTAATTCTTGTTATATAAGGGTTTTCCATAATATTAAAATAATTCCCCACTTAAATGGATTTTTTTTAAAAATAAAATAAAACTAAATTTTCATATAAGAAATATTGCTTGACAAATAGATTTTTTCATAGTACATTACGCCGAATTACAGATTGAAGATTGATTTCGAATCAATCAGATTATTGCAACAGACTGCCTCAAAATAGAGTCAGCTTATATATAAAAAACAGGATGAACTAATCTACATTAATGTAGAGTTAACATTAAAATTCCTGAAATTCAATAAAGAGTTTATCAGGAAAAAGAAACTTAGGAGGAAGAGTTAATGCCAAGTTTTGTCATTCAAGAAAAATGTGATGGTTGTAAAGGCGGGGACAAAACAGCCTGTATGTACATTTGCCCCAATGACCTGATGGTATTGGATGCAGATGCCATGAAAGCTTATAATCAGGAACCCGATCAATGCTGGGAATGCTTTTCATGCGTAAAGATTTGTCCGTCACAGGCTATTGAAGTACGTGGATATTCGGACTTTGTGCCATTAGGCAGCAGCGTAATGCCAATGCTGGGAACAGAAGATATTATGTGGACATGTAAGTTCCGCAATGGAACAGTCAAACGATTTAAGTTTCCTGTACGAACAACTGCAGAAGGTTCAGCGAACGCTTATGCAGATCTGGTTGGTAAAGATCTGGACAGCGGGCTTCTTTCAACTGAAGAAGTTGATGGTAAAGTGTTACAGGGACCCAGTGCCACTGTGTAAGGGAATTTTTGTATCATTAACAAAGTAAAGAATAATTTTTAGGAGGATATAAGATGGCATTACCAAATAAACCAAAGGGAGAAATCAAAGCGATTAGAGATCCCGAAGTCGAAGAACGCGAAGTTGATATTCTGATCGTCGGCGGTGGTATGGCTGCCTGCGGTACAGCTTTTGAAATTAAAAAATGGGCTGGCGACAAAAAAATCTTACTTTGCGACAAAGCCGCTATGGAAAGAAGTGGTGCTGTTGCACAAGGGCTTTCAGCGATTAACACCTATGTTGGTGATAACTCACCTGAAGACTATGTCCGCATGGTTCGTAACGACCTGATGGGACTTGTTCGTGAAGACTTAATTTTTGATCTTGGCCGTCACGTGGATGACTCGGTGCATTTGTTTGAAGAATGGGGACTGCCCGTTTGGAAAAAAACCGATGAAAACAAAAACCTTGATGGTAAAAAAGGCCAGAAATTGGGTACATTGAAAGAAGGAGCCAAACCTGTTCGCACTGGAAAATGGCAGATAATGATCAATGGCGAATCTTACAAAAGAATCGTTGCTGAAGCTGCCAAACTGGCTTTGGGCGAAGACAACATTTTAGAACGTGTTTTTATCGTTGAATTGTTACTTGATGCCAACGTTGAGAATCAAATTGCGGGTGCTGTTGGTTTCTCAACTCGTGAAAACAAAATTTACATTATCAAAGCAAAAACCATGATGGTTGCTTGCGGTGGTGCTGTAAATATTTATCAACCCCGGTCTGTTGGTGAAGGTAAAGGTCGTGCATGGTATCCTGTATGGAATGCTGGTTCTACCTACACCATGTGTATGAAAGTTGGTGCTGAACTTTCCATGATGGAAAACCGTTTCACCCCAGCGCGTTTCAAAGATGGTTATGGCCCTGTTGGTGCATGGTTCTTGCTGTTTAAAGCCAAAGCATTGAATGGTCTGGGCGAAATTTACGTGGCGAGTGATGCTGCCAAGAAAGAACTTGAAAGCTTTGCTCCTTATGGAACAGCCGCTATTACACCCACATGCTTGAGAAATCACCTGATGCTGTTTGAAATGAAAGAAGGTCGCGGTCCAATTATTATGGATACAGTGACAGCTTTGGCCGAGCTTGGAAAGAGCATGGACAAAAAAGAACTTAAGCATCTGGAATCTGAAGCATGGGAAGACTTCCTGGATATGACCTGTGGACAGGCAAACCTCTGGTGCGCCACTGACACAGAACCAGAAAAGAAAAATTCTGAAATTATGCCGACTGAACCTTATCTCTTAGGCTCACATTCAGGTTGTTGTGGTATGTGGGTTTCTGGTCCGAATGAAGACTGGGTACCGGCACAATACAAATGGGGCGATGGTGACAAAGTTTACAACAGAATGACCACAGTAAAAGGCTTGTTTACTTCCGGTGATGGTGTTGGATGTTCTGGACATAAATTTTCATCTGGTTCTCATGCAGAAGGTCGTATTGCTGCCAAGTCAATGGCACAATATGTTCGTGACCATGCTGATTTCACACCCACATTGGCACAATCCAATGATGAACTGGTTGACCTCGTTTACAAACCAGTCCGCATATATCTGGATAACTGTGAATACACCACAGATGTTGATATCAATCCGAGCTATGTAAAACCATCAGGAATGGCACTCCGCCTCATGAAAGCAACCAATGAATATGGTGCGGGTACATCAACATATTATTCAACAAGCAGCAAAAGCCTGGAAATCGTAATGGATCTTTTGGCTGTGATGCGTGAAGACAGCGAAAAAATGGCTGCTGGTGACCTTCATGAACTCATGAGAGTTTGGGAAATTTATCATCGAATCTGGACAGTTGAAGCGCATTTACGACACATTCAATACAGAAAAGAAACACGATATCCTGGATTCTACTATCAGGCTGATTATCCAAAACAAGATGATGAAAACTGGTTCTGCTTTGTAAATTCAAAATATGACCCCAAAGCAGCGACATGGGATGTTAAAAAAGAAGAATATATCAAAATAATCCCCGACTAATCCATTATCGTGGATACACGAAACAGGGATTTTTTTGAATAATTCATGAGATAAACGTAATAAAACCTCCAGGCACATAGTGTCTGGGGGTTTTTTTGAAATATGATCCTGAAATAAACCCGATTATTCATCTGTTAGCTTTTAGCTGATTGCAATAACAGGGTGCGTAAAATCATACCTTGTAATTGCTGTTCGCTAAAAGCTAACATTTAATAATCATTATATAAAAAGAAAGGGATAGCATGACAGACAAAGCGACGCCTCCAGTCAGTGCCAATATTCTGGTTGTCGGAGGTGGGATCAGCGGCCTGACGACCACCCTTGAAGCTGCTGAAGCCGGATATGATGTCATTTTACTGGAAAAAGAGCCGTCATTAGGCGGTCGCGTTTCCCAGTTACGACAATATTTTCCCAAGCTTTGCCCACCCACATGCGGTTTGGAAATTAACTATCGCCGCATCAAGGAAAACCCCAGAATAAAAGTCTATACATTGGCTGAAGTTGAAAATGTGGATGGTACATCCGGTGATTACACTGTGACTGTGCGCATGAATCCACGATATGTCACAGAAGATTGCACCTGCTGTGGTGACTGTGAAAATGCCAGTATGACCGAAATTCCAAATGAGTTCAATTTTGGTATGGATAAGACCAAAGGGGCTTATCTGCCGCACAATATGGCATTTCCACAACGTTATGTCATATCACCGCAAATTATTGGAACCCAGGATGCCGAGCGGTGCAAGGAAGCCTGTAAATATAATGCCATTGACTTGAACATGGAATCCAAAACCATTGATTTCAAGGTGGGCGCAATTGTTTGGGCCACCGGTTGGGAACCCTACGATGCCACCCGCATTGATAATCTGGGATTTGGTCGATTCGACAATATCATCACCAATATGATGTTGGAACGACTGGCTGCCAAAAATGGACCCACACTGGGTAAAATTGTCAGACCTTCTGATGACAAAGAACCTGCATCAGTTGCTTTTGTGCAATGTGCCGGGTCACGTGATGAAAACCATTTGCCTTATTGTTCTTACATTTGCTGTATGGCATCCTTGAAGCATGCCACCTATATACGAGAACAATACCCGGATGCTGAAGTTTATATTTTTTATATTGATATCCGGTCACCTGGGCAGCGATATGAAAAATTTTACAATAAAATTAAAGAAGATGATAAGGTCTTTTTGATCAAAGGCAAGGTGGCTGAAGTTTCGGAGGATGATGCCGGCAATATCACTGTAGTGGCTGAAAACGCAGTGACCGGTGAAAAAATCCGAAAAACAGTGGACATGGCTGTTCTTGCAACAGGTATGCAACCCACAACCGCAAATGTCAAATTGCCGGCAGACCTGAAATATACAGATGATGGGTTTATAATCAATGACTTTGAAAAGGGCGGAATGTTTG
>Ga0272440_1000520_pt1 | contig 32409 bp, 24 predicted proteins | sample SSMMMBAug17_FD_192440 | JGI IMG/M metagenome (GOLD analysis project Ga0272440, IMG submission 192440) | Marine sediment archaeal communities from Little Sippewissett salt marsh, Falmouth, MA, United States - SSM-MMB-Aug17 | ecosystem: Environmental > Aquatic > Marine > Wetlands > Sediment ... | reverse complement strand
GTTATATATATTTGGATGTTTCGCTTTCAAATGCGCTGCTTTTAGCAGATATGGGAGGGCCTCATGCAATTTTCCTTCACGAATGAGTGCTGTTCCCAAATTATATAGCGCAGGAATATAGTCTGGACGCAGAACAAGTGCATGTTTTAAATGCGGAATGGTTCCCAGATGGGTCATGGCAACATAATTATCTGGCACAACCCTAAGGGCATGTTGAAAAACACTTGTGCCATTTTTCCATTTTCGAACCTGTAATTATCCAGCAAACTTGCCAGTAAGTTCAAAATTTCAGGAATTTTTTGTTCATAATCGTCCAGAAAATAATGTTTCATGGCCATCAATGCCACCCGGACAATAACATTTCCCTTAAAATATTCATCATGCTGAAGGTCTACTCGCCTTTATCAAAAAAATGAAAGATGGCCAGATCGACTGGAAATCTCTTAATGACAAACAATTATACCAGATGGCCATAGATGTGTTTCATCAGAAATATGACGCCATGCTTAAGTCTGATCAGGGACAAAAAGCTGTCAAGGAAGTTATTGATCAATATCTGGACTTTAAAACGAAAGTCAATACAGTCAATGAACGTGTTTTGCGGGATTTTTCGGTGGATCTGGAAGAAATTACAAAGACTGGAAAGGTAAAACGTAAGATTGTTACAGAACAGTTTAAAGATGTGATTGAAACGATGTACGAGTAAAATGAGGAACAACAATGACATTTTTCTGGTTTTAACACAAGCTGGTCAGAAAATTGCATTAATAAGGAATACTCAAATAATAAGATGTGGTTAACCATAGCTTTATTCTGTAAAACAGGTTCAACACAGATGATTTCAACGATTAAATCAATTATCCTATATATAATTATTTTTGTTACAGGAATGACAGGCCTGATTTATCAGGTCACATGGCAGAAATATATTAGTAGATTGTTGGGAAGTGATTGCGTTTCCACTGCAATTATTCTGTCTGTTTTTCTTGGCGGGCTGTCTTTTGGATACTTTATGTTCGGCAAGCTCTCTCAACGTGTAAAGAATCACTTAAAAGCATATGCTGTACTAGAAGGAATTATTGGCGCATGGTGTCTTAATTTTCCTGTCATTTATGACCGAATCGTTTTTATTACAAGTTCCTGGTCATTTTCAGTACCCTTCTGGCTGATTATTCAAGGATTTTTTTGCGCAATCCTTCTTATTGGTATACCCACTTTTTGTATGGGAGGAACCATCCCAATACTGACTCAGGCAATCACGCAACAAATAACTCATGCAACAGCCACTCATGCGAAAATTTATGCGATTAATGCCATTGGTGCATGCACAGGTTCATTAATTGCGGGTTTCTTTCTAATCCCAATATTTGGTATTCCCCTCACAGTAATGGGCACGGCTTTTATAAACCTGGGAACGTGTCTGACTATTTATTTAATTATGAACGATAATGATTATGTAAAATCTGATCATTCCATAACAGTAAATGAGAAACATAACAATGAGATGCAGTATCCTTTAACAATACTTTGCATGATTGCTTTTTTAAATGGTTTTTTTGTTATGACCCTTGAAAATGCAATCATTCGCTTATGCAATTTATCTTTCGGTAGTTCTTCATATACATTTTCTATTGTTGTCTCAGTCTTTATTTTTTCTATAGCTGTTGGCAGCTATATCGTAACGCATTTAAGAAAAATCTCCGGATCTCTGTTATTTATGAACCAGTTGACAATAACTTTATCTCTTCTTTTGATATACCTTTCATTGGATACCTGGCCTTATTGCGCGCATTTGATAAGAATATCATTTCAGTCCCATATTGTTGGGATGATTGCCTATTATATTAACATTTTTATGATATTAACATTGGTCTTGTTTATTCCAGTAAGCTGTATGGGGATGACAATCCCAATTGCATTCAGTGCTATCGCAAACAATATACAAAAACTGGGCTTTTCTTCAGGATTGCTATTTTCTGTAAATACAATTGGAAATTTAACAGGCAGTTTAATTGGCGGCATTGTTTTTTATTATTATATGAATTTGTCAGGTGTTTATTTATCAGCAGTTATCATGGCTTCAATTACAACATGTCTGGCAGCTTACAACCTCAATATAAAAAAAATTATTACCGCTTCAGTGCTGACACTGCTTATTGTTTTGTCTACAATTATTAATCCATTTTATAATGAAAATAATTTCTTAACAGGCACATTCAGAATTCGTCATCCCTTTTTATATTCATTTGACGGGCCAACAAAATTTTATAAAGAATTCAACTCAGGTAATAAATTAATATTTTATGAAGATGGTCCATTTAATACTGTCGCTGTCATGGAAAAACAGTATGAAGATATCAAGGCACGTGCAATAATGAATAATGGAAAATCAGATTCTTCTACGTATGGTGATACAGATACTCTTAAAATGTTATCTCACCTGCCTGCATTGTTCTCAAAAAGCCGAAAAAACATAATGGTTATTGGAATGGGAACAGGCGTTACAGCCGGAGAACTAACATTATATCCTGACACAGAATGTATTGACATTGTTGAAATTTCTCCTACAGTCGTTAAAGCACTGCCATATTTTAAGGCATTTAATCATGATGTTATGAACGATAAAAGGGTACACATCCATATTGGTGATGCATTCCGCGTATTGGGCAGAAGCAATAAACAATGGAATATAGTCATTTCAGAGCCAAGCAATCCCTGGGTTACAGGTGTTGATTTGCTCTTTTCAATTGAATTTTTTCAGTTAATTAAACAGCATCTGACTGATGATGGCATTTTTATTCAATGGGCACATCTGTACTCATCTGATAATACAATGTTAGAAATGATTCTTAACACGATTCAACAGGAATTCAAATACTCTCATGCATTTACCTCAAATAACAGTGATTTGTTAATTATGGCGTCAAACAAAATTTTTAATCGTCAGGACCTGATACAGTCTGAGCAACTATTTAATAATAATAAAGATGTTAAAACGTCTTTAGAAAAAATCCGCATTAGAACCTTTGATGCATTACTTATCAGAGAATTATTTTCTTTTTCATATATCAAAGAAAACTTTTCAAGATCTGGTATTCAAACAATAGATAATCCACGCCTGCATTATTTGGCCGGAAAAAATTTTTTTACAGGCGTTAGTATTAATTATAACGACATTTTTAATGCAAAAAGTGCCAGTTATTATAAAGATTATTTATTGGCAAAAAAATACACAAATTGGGAACAATTGACCTTTTCAGGCGAAATGTTTGATTCGTTAAATTATGCAATGCAAATAGCATTTTCCGGAAGGTATTTAATTATGTCAGGGGCAGTTAAACAAAAAGCTTGGTTTAGAGATCCCGTTCAGTTTCCGCTTTCTGAAAAGGAAGAACAACATTATAAATTAAATATTATTCCATTCATCACACATTATATTGATGATGAAGAAAGTTGGTCAAAAATTAATTGTAAAAACGAATCTTTTCGAAAGAAAATTTCAGTGCTGTTCACACATATGAATCATTCCAGGAATTGGATTTTTCCATATCCCATTGATGGATTAAAAAAAATAATCAATCAGGGCATTCATTATGGGGAAAGCCCTCATGAGCAGAATTGGTGTTCATTAATGATGGCGTTATTAATGATAAACGAAAGAGAAAATATCGAAAAAATCACCAACATACTTGATGAAATGCATAAAACACCTGAAGGAAATATTGATATATCTGAAAAGGATGAAAATCTGCTGGAAAAAATCAAAAATATTTGTGAACATAAGAAAGAGCTTTTTAAGCAGGGCATAAAAAGTGTTGACTGACTGTAATGGAACGCCTCGCTTGTCTTTTTCTTAAAAATAAGTGGCCAGTTGATATTCTTTACGTGCAATAAACGTTTGGCGTAATCTTGAAAAATAAATATCTGCATTTTTATATCCTTTGATTTGATTGATACACTCGGTTAAGATATCATCAGATTTTTCTTTTTCAATCAGAAGAAGCTGGGAAAGATTGACATAGGCTGTTAAATATGAATGATCAGCCACAATTGCCCGGATATAATAATTAAGGGCTGCCCTTGGCTTGTTCTGAATAACCATGAAGTAGGCATAATTGGTCAGGACAAGGGGGGATTCTGGCATTAAACTCAGTACAATGCGATAATGTTTTTCAGCCAGTGCCATCTGACCTGTATGCGTTGCATATATATTGGCAAGGTTTCCATGTGCTTTTGCATTCAATGGCTTGTACTTAATGAACTGCTGATACTGATCGATTGCGACATCATATTTTTGAATTTTTTCCAGCGCAAATGCGAGTCGAAATCTGGCCCGAGAATATCCTGGTGAAATCTCAAGTGTTTTTTTGTATTGCTCAATCGCTTTAAAATATTCGCCATTGTTCATATAGTGTTCACCGAGACCATAATGGGCGACATAGTTATTATCCGAGGTATTTGCCAGTGCCTGGACAGATAATGTAAAATTGTTTTGCCAGGCATGAACCTGATGCCATGTAACGATTGCACAACCAATAGTGGTTATACATAAAGCAGCCGGAATCAAAGATTTTATTTTATAGTGTCCAATGCCAAAAAATACAGCAATCGCAATCCCTGTCATTGGAAAATATGTATAGCGATCTGCCATTTGTTGTACACCTATTTGTACAAGGCCAATCACTGGAATCAAGGTAAATAAATACCATATAATTCCTGTAAAGATATAAGGCCGACTGATTCTACATCGTAAAGCAAAAGTAAAAAGCCCCCCTGTGAATCCCAGACAACATAATCCCCAAATTACAGAAATACTCTCTCTGGGATGGGGATATAAAAATGAAAAGTTCATGGGAATGAACATTTTATACAGATATTGAATATATACAATTCCGGCGTTCATGATACGATATTTCAACGCCAGATTGCTGCTAATGGCATGTCCGGATTTTTGAGAGAAATAAGTAAAGCCCGCAAATATAAGTGCCAGAAAAATTAATGGCAGTTTTTCCTTGATCAATGTCCATATCATGGATTTATTCCAGCGGTTTAAGGGCCAATAATCAAGCAGGCATAACAGGAAAGGTAAGGTAATCATCATGGGTTTGCTCATTAGAGATAAACAAAAACACAATAGAACTGTTGTTCGTCGAAAAGTTGAGGGACACTCAGTATACCACAAGTAAGACAGCAGTGTTAAATGTGCCAGACAGATAGATAAGACGTCTTTTCGTTCAGAAATCCATGCCACAGATTCAACATGCAGGGGATGAAGGGCAAAACATGCGGTAATTGCCGCAGAGGTCCATATTTTCTGAGTGGCTTTGCGTAAAAAAATAAATAAAAAAACAGCACTGAGCAGGTGTATTTGAACATTTGTCCAGTGATGTCCACCAGCATCCAGACGATACCAACTGATATCGATCATGTGGCTTATCCATGTCAGAGGATGCCAGCTTCCCCCTTTTATTGAAAAAAATGCCCATTTCAGTGCATCCCATGTCAGGCCCTGTTGAATATGTTCATTGCCAGTAATATAGAGGTGGTCATCAATAAAGACAAAATCAAAGAATCTGACAGGGTAATAGACAATTAATGTCATGCCGATAATAAGCATGATGACTATTGTTTCTTTGGTATAGTTTTTATAGAGAGTATTCATGGTTAATTATTGCTCATTGAAATTTTATTATAAACGCGTTGAATATTTTTTTTTGCATGCGCATGATTTGGATCAAGCTCAAGTGCCTTTTGAAGGTATTTCAGTGATAAGGAATAATTCTTCAATTGATAATAAATTCCGCCAATATTGTTATATATATTTGGATGTTTCGCTTTCAAATGCGCTGCTTTTAGCAGATATGGGAGGGCCTCATGCAATTTTCCTTCACGAATGAGTGCTGTTCCCAAATTATATAGCGCAGGAATATAGTCTGGAAACAGAACAAGTGCATGTTTTAAATGCGGAATGGTTCCCAGATGGGTCATGGCAACATAATTATCTGGCACTACCCTAAGGGCATGTTGAAAAACACTTGTGCCATTTTTCCATTTTCGAACTTGTAAACAGCAAAAATTTGTATAAATGAGAATAATAAAAACCAGAACAACAGCAGCTACATTTTCCCCAGTTTTCTTCTTGCCTGATAAATATAATCCGATATCACATAAGCCCCATGTCAGAATAAGGAATAAACCAATCAGCGGAACATATGAATACCGGTCTGCATACGCCTGCAATCCCACCTGCACCAATCCGATTACAGGAATCAGTGTGCCCAGGAACCAGAAGAATCCTGTCAAAATATAAGGAAATGTATTTCGATAACGAAATGAACACCATAGACCTGATACAATAACCGCAGCCCCCCAGATGATAGAGATAATCGGAACATTTGTTTGAGGGTGCGGGTAAAAAATTGCGAGATTCGTTGGTGCAATCATTTTCGTGACATACCAGCCATAAGCCGCAACTGCGTTGAGAATCCGTGTTTTTATTGATATTATGTTCAAGTTCTGACATGCACCGCCCAAGTGTTGAGTCCATAAAGTGATCAGACAAAAAATAAATGAAATAATAAATAATGGTATTTTTTCATGAATAAATGCTGTGTTCTGCTTTTTCGTTCGAGACAAGGGCCAGATATCCAACAGCAATAAAACAAATGGAAAGGTAACCATCATGGGCTTGGCAGTTAAAGACAACAGAAAAAAAAGAATCACCAGACAATAATACTTTTTTTTACCCAGATGAACATATTTGATATATGCCGCTAAACTGAACAAGATCATGCATGTAGACAGAACATCCTTTCGCTCTGATATCCAGGCAACAGATTCTACATGAAGGGGATGAATACCAAATAAGGCCGCAACAATAAAGCTTCGGAGAACATTACCGGTCATTTGAATCCATATCAGAAAGATAAGGAGTGAATTCAAAATATGATAGTTGAGATTCATCCAGTGATAAACACCTGGTTTGTTCGCAAATAAACCGCTATCCAACATATATGAAAACCAGGTCAATGGATGCCAGTTTGATGTGTGGGTGCTGGTCAAGGCCCAATTTATGGATTGTTTATTGAAACCTTTATGAACTTGGGGATTTTCCGAGACATACTTGGAATCATCATACCCAATATAATCGTAAGTAGTGACAGGAAAAAAAGCATACACAATAAGAAGCGTTAAAAACAGGCATCCGCTAAGAATGTAAATACGTTGATTATATTGTCTCATTATGATTGATTGTCTAACAGATGATTAGGAAACAGACAGTTTTTCATCACCCCCATTTTTGCCAGACGAAATCGAAACGCAGAAACGAGGCATCCCAAGCCATACCTGACACTTCTTGTAAAGTTGATCGAAGAAGCTTCTTTAAAATATTTTGTTGGGCAACTGACTTCAGCAACTGTATAACCCGCCCATATGATTTGTAAAAGCATTTGATTGTCAAAAACAAAATCATCAGAGTTTTGTGCAATGGAAATTTTTTCAAGCAGTTCTTTTGAAAACGCCCGATATCCGGTGTGATATTCAGACAACTTTGCACCTGTCAAAAGATTTTCAATTGCTGTTAAACAGCGGTTGGCAATATATTTCCATAGCGGCATGCCGCCTTTTAGGGCATATCCGCCAAGTATGCGGGATCCCAAAACACAATGGTAAAGCCCGTTTCCAATCATTGACGCCATTGCCGGGATCAGTTTGGGGGTGTATTGATAATCTGGATGAACCATAATTACGATATCTGCGCCCGCATCCAATGCCAATTGATAACAGGTTTTCTGGTTGGCACCATATCCCATATTATGCGGATGCGTTATCGCTGTAACATGTTCCAGTGATTTTGCAATCATTGATGTTTCATCATTGCTCGCATCATCAACCAGGATAATATTATCAACACAGTCCTGGTTGATGACATCCTTATATGTTTTTTCCAAAGTTTTTGCTGCATTATATGCAGGCATGACAACCAGGACTTTCTTGTTTTTGTACAAAAATGGCCTCCGATAAAACAAAGCGGATTGAACCGCTTTGTTTTTTTAATTCGATAAATATCAAAAATATCAAGGTATTATTGCTTATTCACCCTTCCTGTGTTACCAATAATATCATATTTTTGAGATGATTTTACATGGTTAATTGTAACAGTTCCGCCAACATTTCCTTCGGTATCCTGCGATAAAAAACCAGAATAATCAAAATCCGCACTACTTTCAAAACCTTTTGGAATTTGTGCAGCAGTTGTGGACAATGGGTTTAGTGTTATGGCACCCGCTGTGCCCTCATTTGCAAAATGGTTCATTGCAACATGCATAAAGTTCATGGCTTCAGATTGGGCCGCAGCATCATATCCCTTTTTTTGATAGCTTAAAAAATTGGGGACTGCTATAGCTGCCAAAATACCGATGATTGCAATAACAATCATCAATTCAACAAGGGTAAAACCTTGTTCCTGATTTGTTTTTGTGAAAATTTCTTTCATTGTTTTCTCTCCTTAATTATAATTAATCATTGTATTATAAATACAAAATAGGCTCAGTCGCTATTCAGCAGATTAGACCTCCTTGATTTTTATCACCTCCTTTTTCATTATTGGTCTATATGCTATAAATAATGAATTAGTAATTGCCAAATACAAAAATTGTGCCAACATTTAATAGGGCACATATGTTCATCAATCACCTTAAATCCAGTTTTTCAAGCCTGTATCTAAGCGAATCCACACTGATCTGCAGCAATTCGGCAGCCTTTGTACGAGATCCATTGGATTTTTCAAGAGCTTTTTTAATAAACCTTCGTTCAATAGTTGCAAGCTGTTCGTTCAGATTAAAGCCTTTGTCTGGAAAAGAGGTATCCATCATGTTTTCCCAGTCTGATGGTTCCTCATCTGAAATAATCATATTTTCAGGCAATACAATATTGGATGTTTCAAGTGCGACACTACGTTCAATAATGTTTTCAAGCTCCCTGACATTTCCAGGAAAACGATGTTTTATCAATAACTCTATTGCATAATTTGAAATCTTGTTAATTTTTTTCCCAAATTTCTTTGAATATTTTTCAAAAAAGTATTGCGTTAGAATGGGAATGTCTTGTTTGCGCTTACGCAGCGGAGGCATATGAATGGGGATGACATTCAGTCGATAAAATAAATCTTCTCGAAAGGTTTTATTTTTCGATTTTTCACGTAAATCCTGATTGGTTGCTGAAATAATGCGCACATCCACCTTAATATCACGTGACCCCCCCACACGCCGAATAATCTTGGTCTGAATGACCCGAAGCAGTTTCACCTGAAGCGATATGGGAAGTTCACCGATTTCATCCAGGAAAATTGTACCGCCATGTGCAACTTCAAACAAACCGGGTTTATCAGAATACGCCCCGGAAAAAGACCCTTTCATATAGCCAAATAACTCGCTTTCGAGCAGTGTTTCAGGAATTCCACCGCAATTGATCGTGACAAATGGTTTATCGCGTCTTTGACTGTTTTCATGGATAGCTTCAGCAACAAGTTCTTTACCTGTGCCGCTTTCACCATTGATTAAAACATTGGTAGTGGTTTGCGCTACTTTTTTAATCAGGGCATACACTTTAAGCATGACTTTACTTTTTCCAATAATTCTTCCAAAACGATAGGCATCTTCAATATCTTTTAAAAATTCAACATCTTCTTCCCGTGCACCCTTTTTGGACAAAGCTTCCCGAACAAGTTGTTTAAACTCTTCAACATCAAAGTTTTTTTCCACATAGTCAATGGCACCTTCCTGCATGGCAGCATATGCTGATTCGGGAGACGCATAACCAGTGATTAAAATAACCGGCGTTTCTGGCAGAAATTCCTTGACACGTTTAATAAATTCTATGCCATCAATTTTGGGCATTCTTAAATCTGTAATAATCAGATCGAATTTGTTTTTTTGACTAAGATTAAGGCCTTGTCTGGCTTCCTTGGCACAAGAAACATCATATCCTTCATCTGCCAACATTATTTCTAAAAATTCTCTCATATCATTATCATCATCAACAATGAGTATATTTGCCATCTGAAATCCTCCATTTAAGCGATTTGATAGATAGAAAGCTTATTCAAGCTCTCCTTGATGTGGGAAATAAAATTGTAAAACATGATCCTTTACCCACAGTACTTTTAATACTTAACTTTCCATCATGCGATTCAATAATTCGATTAACAATTGCCAACCCCAGGCCTGTTCCTCTTTCTTTTGTGGTATAAAATGGGGTGAAAATTTTCTGGATTGAATCATTTTCTATACCACAACCGGTATCGCTGATCTGTATGGAAATGTAATTCCCATCTTTCATTTCAATTTCATTGCATTTTAAAGTTAATATGCCGCCATCAGGCATTGATTGAACCGCATTGATCGTTAAGTTCCAAATAATCTCTTTTATTTCTGTTTGATTTCCGGACAAACTACTTTTCACTTCACACGTTTGATGGATACGAATCTGTTCATTCCACGCAGAAGCATGTTTGATTGATTCCAGGGTTTCCTGAATAAGCCTGCAAATGTGAATTTCATCCATACGTCTGGCACTGCTTTTGGATAGCAGTAAAAAATCTTTGACTAAATTTTCAAGCTGTTTTCGTCCCCGCAATATGATATTCATTAATCGTTGATTTTTGGGATCCAGATCCAGATTTTTTTGCATCAACTGAATAGATCCGCCCAGAGAAGCCAGCGGATTTCGAATTTCATGTGCCAGGCCTGCTGCCATTTCACCAATTAACGCAAGCTGTTTACTCTTTTGAGCATCTGTTTCAATTTCCCTGATAATGGTTTCATCTTTAATAATAATAATTTCGCCAATTTTAATCAGTTTTCGATCCAGCAATGGCGACACCGCAATGCGATATATGCTAGTCTTACGATTTGTGCGATACTGAATATCCTGTTCCGATATCCCCTGAGACGCCGAGCTTAAACACGTATCTGGGATGAATGCTAAAGCCTTTTTAATGGGCTGATTGACAATGGTATCAAATTTTGAATCTGTCAGGTTTTGTGCTGCCTGATTCATTGATTGAATACGTCCGGAAAGGTCAATCGTTATTATGCCCAGGTCAACAGATTCGATAATTCTTCGGTGAAGCAAATCTAATTTATTAAATTCACTGGCTTTTTTAGCGAGCAGCCGACGCGTATATTTTTCTTTTTCAACAATCACACTGATCAAAAAGGCCACAGTGTAAAATGATACAATATAGATAAATATACTTGCAAAAGCATAGCCTGCTGAATATGAATATTGGTTTTGTGGTGCATACATGGGAGAAATCAGGTGATAATACTCACAATTGAGTAATGTCCCATACAATATACTGCTCATGGATGCAGCAATTATACTGCCTCTTAAATTTAAAAAAAGCGCAGAATATATGATAACCATATGATAAAAAGAGGAATATATACTGCTGATACCGCCAGTTACATATACCAGGAGGGTGATCAATAAATTATCAGTAATCAACTGAAGGTAAATATTCACCGAAATATTTTTTGTTTTCTTTAACAGCACCAGATAGCCAAATGAAAACACATAATGCAGGACAATAATAAGATAAATCCATGTCAATGATTTTTCGGATAATGACCTGGCCTTAAACTGAATGAATGTCGCCAATCCCAGCATAAACGTAACAATAAGAATGCGACAAAATAACAGGCGAATAACACGTCGATATACTGTTGGGCCAATGGACAATTTCATTTTTGGATATTGATGCATATATATTCTTTATTCGCGATCATTTTTTGGTGGGAATATCTTCTGATACACGGATTTTAAACTATTGCGAACGTCTCCATTAATCTATTTCTTATTGGCTCTATTTCAAAAATTGAACAAATTGTCAACCACTGTGTTCTAACGATAAACGAAAATTTTTCAGGCAACTAAAATGATCAATCAATAAATTCAGTTTACTATGGCAACTTTCATGCCATAAGTATGAATTATTTTTTGATGTTATGCCTTGCGTTAATCGTTAACAGAGTGTTTCAATGTAATAGAATGGCCGGAAAATATATGTCCATTTCACCTCTTTTTTACGTGAAAATAACCGGCTGAAAATTTGTTAATTTTTAAATGGCCTGATATTTTTGAAAATTTTAATTATCAATTATGGCATAAATAATGCTATGAATAGTGTTGTTTATTATGATATAATTGTTATTTTAAAAAAAGATGGTTGCCAGTTTAAAACTGGCGTTTATTAACAAAAAATAGAAGGAGGGACAAAAAATGAGAAAAATCAAACAATCAGCAATTATAGGAGTAATTGCAAGCTTTCTTTTGTTAGCCACCACACCGGTGGCGATGTCAAGCAGTGGTAACGATGATGAAAAAACCTATTGCAAAACACGATATCCAATTATATTGGTGCATGGTGTTTGCGGATTTGACAAATTAGCCGGGGTGGTGGAATACTGGTATGGAATACCAGGTAAATTGATTGATGATGGCGCAACAGTACGTTCAGCCAAACTGTCAGCACAATCGAACAATGATTTACGTGCACAGCAATTAATTCAACAAATTGAAGCATATCTTGCAGATACTGGGGCTTCAAAGGTGAATATTATTGCTCATAGTCATGGCTCAACAACATCTCGTCAGGCAATGTACATGCGACCTGACTTGGTGGCATCGCTGACAACCATCGCTGGCCCTCATAAAGGGTCTCCGGTTGCCGATTTTGCGAATGAAGAAATTCCCCCATCAATTCAGGGAATTGGCTATGCTGCCGGCGATCTTTTGGGAATGATCATTGATCTTTTCAGTGGATATGAAGATCTGGATCAGGATACTGCTGGACTTGTTGAACATTTTACAAAGGAAGGCATTGCCGAATTTAATGCCAATTTTCCTTGTAAAGGTGTTCCAGAATCAGATGATATGAATGCACGCGGTGCAGATCGTGAAACATTCGTTCGTAATGGTTCTGCCCATACTGTTCGTTATTACTCATGGACTGGCAAAAGCCAGTTGACGAACGTTCTGGACGCGCTTGATTATCTGTGGCCAGTGCTTCATTTGATCAACAAACATTATGGCATGCATGAAGATGATGGTTTTGTTGGTGTTTCTGGATCTCATCTGGGGGTTGTCATCAGCGACTCCTATGAATGGAACCATGCTGACGAAGTCAATCATTTGTTAGGCATTCGTAAACCTTTCTCAGTTGATCCCAGAAATGTGATTCGTGAACATGCGAATCGTTTGAAGAATGCTGGACTGTAAGATTCTAAACATTACATGATTTCATTCATGTATTCTTTGCATCACACCTGAACATTATTATATTCGGGTGTGATGCTTTTTTTATACTCATAATTATTCTTCCTTTTTTTATTGCATAATTACTCTGATTTCTGTAAACGCTTGTCTATACAATTTTTTTATTTGATTAATACAAACAACTTGAAAGTGCCTATGAAAAAAAAACTTAGTGTATTGATAATTTCCATCAGTGTCATCCTCGTATTTGTATGGATGGCCAATCAATTCATTCACGTTGATTCGGTACCTGATAAGCCAACGCATCCTGCCATATCTTCATATCAGGAAACTGAATCTCCAACCATTACAAACGATTATACAAAAAATCGAATAAAATCGGAATCTTCAGACTCAGAGGGCAGCCCCATTTCTTTTGCGCAGTTTATGGGGTATTCGTCAAAGTATGGCCCACTGCCAGAATCTTTGCAGGGCACAGATGTTGATGGCGAGTTATTACTAGATGCCAATGGCAATCTTATTATTTCACATGGTCTCCGCAACCTGTTTGAATATTTTTTATCTGCAAAAAACGAAGAGCCTCTGGATGTCATCCTGGGACGTCTTCGTGAATATATACACAAGCAAATCCCTGATGAGCCAGCCAGAGAAGCCATTGCCATTTTGGACAGCTACATTTCATACAAAAAAAAGCTTGAAGAAATTGAAAGTCCTGAAGGACTCCAAGGAGAAGAATTGGGCACACTTGATGCTGTTCGAGATGCATTGACGCGGCGAATGATGTTACGACGCCAAATGATGACGCATGATGTCGTCAATGCCTTTTTTGGTGATGAAGAAAAATATGATCAATTTAATTTGCAGTTGATCGAAATCAAACAAAACAGTGTGCTGACTCACGAAGCCAAAGATGCTGAAATATTAGAACTTGAAAAAATGCTGCCAGAATCCATTCAACAAATGCGTCAAGAAGAACGTGCGCGAAGCAGTCGTGAGCAAACTGTTGATGAAATGCGCAAGAATGGCAAATCAGAAGAAGAAATTTTTGAATTCAGAAAAAATGAAATGGGCGAAGAAGCTGCACAACGATGGCAAAAACTGGAACAAGAAAGAGAAATATGGAATAATAAGGTTGATTCATTCATGGAACAACGAAACACAATTTCATCGGATCCCAACCTGACACCTCAGGAACAGAAACTGGCCATTGATCGATTGAAGTTTGAATCTTTTGATGAATCTGAACTTAAACGAATCGATGTTGAAGAGCGGATTCGTTTACAAAATAACACAGACAGTCAAAATAATTCGGCTGCTGACAAACAAAAGGAGACGACACAATGAAAAAAAATGTGATTTTATTTGTAATGGTTGTATCGATAATGACAATTCTTCCAGGCCTTTCATTTGCTGAGGATGGTGAGGTATGTCTGAGTGATGCCATTGAAATTTTGCAAATTCTGGCAGGTGGTGGTACGCAGCCCCCAGCTTTCAATGCCACCGGTACCTGGGCAGTGAAAAGTTCACCCCAGGGCATTACACGTACGGGTGAAGTTTTTTTAAATATGAAACCTGATGGGGGACTTACAGGATATGCTGAATTAACATCATTGTCTGGATTGGCAAGTGTTACAGGTACTATTCATGGACTTTTATTTGATCTTGAAATGACATCAGATTTTGGATCGATTGTCGTTCATGGTCAGGCAACATCTGATGGACAAAATATCATCGGCACATTTCATTTTAAGGATAACGAAACGATTGTGATACACTGGGATGGCTTTCGTCAGACAGTCGAAGCGGAAGCAGGAACTTACACTTATGATTCCCAACAAAATTCACTTTTTTTAACATTTGGGACCGGTACCCCTCAAAATTTTAGTATATCAAATTTTACCCAAACAACGTTAAATATGAATGGTATACTATATGAAAGAAATAACCCGGGTGAAGTTGGAGATATTATCGGTATCTGGAGAAATGTTCAAAGTTCAATTGAAACAATCATGACATTTGATGAGAACGGTAATTTTTCGTATATACAAAAACAAATTAATTAGTATTAATATTGAATTCGTACTATAAAAACATATACCTTGCAATTGGAAGCGGTCTGTTATTGTCCGCTTCCTTCCCCCCAATAAATTTTTTTTTTGCAGCATACATTTGCTGGATACCCTTTCTTATAGCCATCAGAAATTCAACGCTGATATCAGCAATCAGTGTTGCAGCAATTTCTGGTATCACACATGAATTTATTCTTCTATCATGGATCATTCCAACGCTGACAACCCATGCCGCTTTTTCATGGATATACGCCGGCACTATCACATTTGTTATTTCAAGTATTTTGAGCATATGGTTTATCAGCTTTGCTGTTTTAATACATTTCACAATGAAAAAGCCTGTTCATTTGTTCATGTTGCCTTTTTTCTGGACTGCGGTGGAGTGGTCAAAGCAGTTTGGCCCCCTGGCATTTCCATGGGAATTATTGGGATACAGCCAGTATGAATTGAAATATTTAATTCAAATCGCTGATTGTCTGGGAGTGTATGGTGTGTCAGGTCTTGTCATGCTGATGAATGCATGTATTTTTATCGTTCTATTATTTGTAATGAACTGGCAGTGGCGAACGTTTCGTGTATCCAGACAGTTATTGCGATATTCCATTGTAATAGCCATTCTTGTAATGACAACAACAGTCATTTATGGTTCATTGAAGATCGCGCAAACAGATATAATGATTAACAAATCTAATGATCGATCAATTATGACTGTCCAGCCCGCGATACCCCAGCAGGAAAAATGGCAAGGGGATAATCGTATCTCAATTACACAAAAAATGGTTCAATTAACATATTCGGGCAAAAAGGAACCGATAGACCTGGTTGTCTGGCCTGAAACTGCACTTCCCTATGCATTTCATAGCAAGCATCAACTCAGACGATATGTTTTAAATGCCATCAAACAAATGCATGTTGGGGTAGTCATTGGTACACCAACATTTATCAACAGAGAAAATCAAATATATCATTATAATTCTGCATTGTTGATTGATGAAAAAGGAAGGATGATATCTCGTTATGATAAAGTCAGATTAGTTCCATTTTCTGAACATATGATTTTTCCAGCCTTTCAAAATCTATGGCGTTCACTTGGGGCACCAGAAAATAAATTTTCGACCGGAAATGAAGGCGAAGTTCTCGTATTGAATGACATTCAAATGGGGGTTCAAATTTGTTTTGAGGTTATTTTTCCCAAATATGCACGAAGCATGGTCAATCATGGTGCAAATGTGTTAATCAATATGAGCAATGACGCCTGGTTTGGTCGGACAGCCTGCCCATATCAACATTTTTCAATGGCTGTGTTTCGTGCAGTAGAAAACAAACGCACATTAATACGATGCGCCAATACTGGTATCAGTGGCATGGTTGATCCATGTGGTCGGATTGTTTCGCAATCAAAACTGTTTGAAACCAATACGATGATTCACCATGTTCCCCTTATGTCAGAACGAACTGTCTACGCAACATATGGAGATCTTTTTGCTGTAGTTGCATTTGTAACATCGTTGGGCTTTGTTGGGATCGTTTTGATACGCTCGGTTTAAATCAACATCATGAATGTGTTTTAGCAGCTTTTAGCAGTTCTAATTTTTTTAAGGCATTTTGTAATCGTTTTTCAGTTTCCAGTGCAATAAAGATGACAATAGATTTATTCTTTTTTTCAGGGCATACAATATGCATGGAATAATCAAAAAAAATTATCTATTTATGACAATATGGAGATATACAAGTTGAAATATGACATAAAAGATCTTGCATTGAATGGTGGGAAACCAGCATTTACTGAACCACTGCACGTAGGCTCCCCGAATATCGGTTCAAGAAAACGTCTATTCGAATTAATCAATGATGTCCTTGATCGTAAATGGCTTACGAATAGAGGCGTGTACGTACAGGAGTTTGAAAAAAAAATCGCCGAGATGATTGGTGTCAGACATTGTATTGCCATGTGCAATGGTACCATCGCACTTGAAATAACCACCAGGGCTTTAGGCTTTTCAGGCGAAGTTATTGTGCCATCATTTACCTTTGTCGCTACCGCTCATTCCCTCCAATGGCAGGCGATTACACCAGTATTTTGCGATATTAACCCGGATACGTTTAATATTGATCCGATCAGTGTAGAAAAAATGATTACACCGAGAACAACAGGCATTATTGGCGTTCACCTGTGGGGCAGAGCGTGCAATGTGACAGAATTAACACAGATTGCTCAAAAACATAACCTTCAATTAATTTTTGATGCGGCACATGCTTTGGGGTGTTCTTACAGGGGAAAAATGATAGGGTGTTTTGGCCAGGCGGAAGTTCTCAGCTTTCATGCCACGAAGTTTTTCAATACCTTTGAGGGCGGGGCTGTCGTTACCAATAATGATCAACTTGCCGATAAAATTCGTCTTATGAAAAATTTTGGTTTTTCCGGAAAAGATCATGTCATTCATATTGGCACAAATGGTAAGATGAACGAGATATCAGCAGTTATGGGACTTACCTCTCTTGAAAGTATGTCAAAATTTATTGATACCAATTTCCAGAACTACCTGGTATACAAAAAAGAATTGGGTGACACTCCTGGAATTCGACTGCTTTCTTTTGATGAAAATGAAAGATCTAACTATCAATATATTGTTATTATTATTGATGAAAAAGTGGCTGGTATTTCAAGAGACCAACTGATGAATATTCTTCATGCAGAAAATATTATTGCGCGCCGGTATTTTTTTCCCGGGTGTCATCAGATGGAACCTTATCGTTCCTATTTTCCACATGCCGGGCTGATGCTTCCGCATACTGAAAACCTTAAACAAAAAGTTCTTAGTTTGCCAACAGGCACAGCAATTGGAAAAACTGAAATTATTCAAATTTGTGATATTATCAAGCTGGCGATAGCTCAGCGTGCAGAAATATTATAGAATTGCAATCAACTTAATTATGATTAATTATTCAATGGAATCCCCTGACATAAAAACAAGACTATCTTTATTCTTTATCTTTATACTTACGATCATTTTTTTTTACCCGGTGATATTTCAGGGAAAAACGTTTTACGCGTTTGATACCTTGCTGACATATTTACCTTGGTCCTCTAATCATCCGGATTTTCGTTCTCATAATCCCTTAATTACAGATCCAGTCAACCAAATATATCCGATGACGCATTACTTTCATAACTGGTTTTCTAATGGTGCATTCCCCCTGTGGAACAATGCAAATTTTTGTGGTTTACCAGTCATACCCGGGGGGATCACTCAATATATTAATCCTTTGGTTTTTTGCATAGATACTTTTTTGAGTCCAACTGCGGCGCACGATTTTCTACTCTGGTTTCACCTGTTTGGAGCGGGTATATTTATGTTTCTATATCTAAACCAGAATAATATCAGGACATACCCTGCACTCACTGGCACTGTTTCCTGGATATTCAGTGGTTATGTCATGGTATGGTTTGAATTTGAAATAATTCCAATGCTGGCCATGTCCTTACCGGCATCTTTATATTTTGTTGATTGCTGGTTTAGACGTAAAAAACTTTTTCATGCGGTCTGTTTTATCTGGGCCATATCAATTGGTATTTCCAGTGGATTTGCCCATGTCGTGATATATCAAATTCTATTTATTGCAACGTATATTCTGTATCGATACTTTCAATCAAGAGAAAACATACGTCTCATCAAAAAGTCAGATATGTTGAATCTGGGTTTGGCATTCTTTACAGGCTTATGTATATCTGCAACATTTTTTACAGCCCATCTTTCTTTACTGGATAGCAGTCAGCGATACAGTTTTAGTTTTACAGAGCTTTTTGCGCAAACTGGAAAACTGCCATTCAAATATTTGATCACCCTGGTCATACCAGATTTTTTTGGAAATCCTGTCGGTGCGTGTTTTACCCCTGGTGGTGGGCCTTATAACAACTATAATGAATTATGTATTTATCTCGGTTGCCTGTCAATTTTTTTAATCCTTGTATGTATTCCCAACCTTTTCAAAAAAAAACATGCATCCTTTTTTTTTATCTCAGCAATTGCAACGTTATCAATGGCAATGGGAAGCATTCTTTACTATCCGCTTATGAAATTTATTCCCGGGCTGAACTTTTCAACGCCCACACGTATCCTTTATATTTTTGCTTTTTCCGGTTCTGTACTCATTGCAATTGGCGCAGATATCCTGCTTGATACAAGACAGGAAAAAAAATGGATCATTTTTATCATGTGGGTAATCGCTGCATGTATCACTCTGTCCATATCTTTTTATGTTCAGACTGAAGCAGGTATCCGATGGATACTGAACATTCGAAACGTCGATCAATGGGATCAGGTATATTCATTCTTTCGTGCGCATTTTGCATTCTCGTCTTCAATCATATTCAAACCGCTCATGATGATATTCACTTCATTTTTATTGTTAACGCTCACTCTTTTTTCCTCAAAAAAACGTTCAAAGCATTTTTTTCTCCTTTGCGCGCTCCTTCTGCTGTCTTATGACTTGATATCATTTGGATTATCTTATAATACAGCATCACCATTAAGGTTGGCATATCCTGTCACAGATGCGATCCGATTTTTACAAAAGGACAAATCACAATATCGCGTCATTACTTATGGCAAATTCATGCATAACACTTTCAGACCATTTGGAATTGAAGATGTTGGCGGATACGCTTCTTTTTATCCGAAACGCTATGGGGAGTTTTTAAATATCACACAAAATGGTGCCGATTCTCCAATTCCAAAACGATTTTCCAGGTGGACAAGATTTTACAAATTTGGTTCACCACTCCTTGATCTGCTCAACATAAAGTATTTATTGTTTCCACCCACTTTTTCTGTGAAGACACCTCGGCTGGATCTCATTTATGATAAAGAAATCAAAATATTCAAAAACAAAGATGTTTTTCCAAGAGCCTTTTTTGTTACAGATTATCACTACTGTGCGAATAGAAGTGATGCTTACGCCGCAATTTCTTCATTTACATCTTCTGATTTCAAACGTAAGGTCATCATTGAAAAAAAGCCACCACTGGATTTTATTGAAAAAGAAGTTATGCCGAAAGCAGTTGAATCAAAAGTCAATATTGTTTCTTATTCTCCAGGAAAAATCATAATAAATGTGTTGAACAACCATAAGGGTTTTCTCGTGATAAGTGACAGCTACCATAAAGGTTGGAGGGCAGAAATTGATGGAAAGGAAATCAATGTACTTAGAGCCAATTATATTATGAAGGCCATTCCATTAAGTCAGGGAAAACATACAATTACATTAACATTTTTTCCCGGATTTTTAATAATTGCAATTTTTATTACAATAATTGGATGGGTCGGTCTTATTGTATTAACAGGATTTTCGATAATATGCTTTAACGCCATTTTTTGTTAATTGGTCAACATATCAAAAGGTCAGCAGCTGAAAATGGTGGGACTGATGCCACATTGGAATTGATTTTTCTGCCATTATACTATAAGCAGATAGTTCAAAAAATATTTGACATTCAATACAACTTTATGGGAATGCAGATGCTCAATCAGATATGTCCATGTATCGGAAAAACAAAATCCAGCTTTATATTGGTTCAAGTGCAATTCCGCTTGCTAACGCGCGCGGCTCTGAAAATTTCGGCAGTTTTTAATCTGAGCCGCGCGCGTCAGCAAGCGGGACTTTACTTGAAGCAAATATCAAACAGGCTTTCCGAAGACGCACAAAATTTAGGCGAATCTAAAATTTGCCCGAAGGGCACTATGTCCTAAAAATATTTCAATTAATTTGTATTAAAAAAACTGTGGGGAATAACAATGAGTTTATCCAAAAAATTTCCATTGGGAAAATCAGATTTCAAGAATGTCATTGAAGGGAATTATTATTTTGTAGATAAATCATTACTGATTCACCAGATCATCGAAGATGACAGTGAAATCCTTTTGTTTCCCCGGCCCCGGCGTTTTGGCAAAACACTCAATATTTCAATGCTTCGCTATTTTTTCGAAAAGACGAGCCAACCAAATGCGCATTTATTTGAAAAACTGGCCATCAAAGATAAAGAGACATGGAAACATCAGGGGAAATATCCTGTTATTTATATTACATTAAAAGATATCAAAGGTGAGAATTGGGATAAATGTTATAAAGGTCTAAAACGTATAGTAACCAAGGAATTTTCTCGCCATTATTACCTTTTGGAATCTTCAGTATTAAAGCCGGAAGAACAATCGGAATACTTGTCCATACTTAATAAAACAGCAGATCAGAGTGTTTATGAATTTGCTTTAAGAGATCTCAGTGAGTATTTATATCGCTTTTATTCACAAAAAGTTGTTATCCTTTGTGATGAATATGACTCTCCCATTCACAATGCCTATTTTCATTACTATGAAGACAAAGTACTCGCCTTTATGCGTGTTTTTTTAGGCAGTGCCTTAAAAGACAATGAATTTATTTATAAGGGGATTATTACTGGTATTCTTAGAATTGCAAGAGAATCCATTTTTTCAGATCTGAATAATATGGATGTGTACAGTATTCTTTCCGATTATTTTTGCGATTTTTTTGGGATCACTCAGGGTGAAATTCAAACCATTCTTCAAGAATTGGATTTAATGGATCATCAGGAGATCATTGCAAAAACATATGATGGTTACCATTTTGGACAGAATACAATATATAATCCCTGGTCTGTAACCCATTATCTAGCCAAACCCCATGCAGGGCCGCTCCCATATTGGATGAATACAAGTGCGAATTTGTTTGTCAGAGAGCTGATTTATGAACAACGTATGCTTGATATGTCAGATATTCAATGTCTGATTGAAAAAGGGGTTGTTTGGAAAAGACTGGATGACAATTTAGTCATGAAAGATTTAAAAATATTTAAAGATGCGGTATGGAGCTTATTGTTGTTTAATGGGTATCTGACAATACAAAACAAACGAAAAACATCACATGAGAGCCAATTTGAATATGCTTTAAAAATTCCGAATTCAGAAGTTCTTGATTATTTTCATAGAGAAATGGAATTGTTTATTCAAAAGGGAAATACCATCAAAACAGAATCGCCTGTCAATGATTCTGTAAGAACAGTTTTTATATCTTATAATCATAAAGATGCCAATTTTATTAATAGATTAAAAAAAGATCTGGAAAATCAAAATATTCCATTGCGCATTGATATTGATCATATGAAATTTGGGGATGATATTTCAGAATTTATTGAACGTTCAATCCAAATATCTGATTTCACACTGGCAGTAATATCTCAAAACAGTCTTAAATCACCCTGGGTCATGCTGGAGGCTTTGGAAACTTTTCTGGCAGAAAATGGTGAACAACGCATTCGATACATTCCCTTGATTATTGATGATAGTATTTTTCAAGATCACTTTTACGCACAGTTTATTGAAAGCATAGAAAAAACCATTGATCGAATTTTTGATGAAATCACTCAATTATCAAAAAAATATATTCATGCTGAAGCATTATATACCAAACACAAGCGATTTATAAATCTGCGCTCAAATATTGATCTTGTTCTTTTGCGTTTACAAGAAAGTCTTGTTGCCAATTTTATGAATGAGAGCAACTATCAAAAAAATTTTCCAAGACTGGTGCGTCTGATCAGGCAATAAGGATTAATCTAAAAAATTTTTAACCTTGGCCAGAACGTCGGCATCATCCACATCATTATCAAGATTTTCTACCAATAGCCTTTCCTAAAGAGATAAAATCGGCACATAATGAAGCTTCACATCAAAGTCTTGTTTCAGAATTTTTTGACCTCCTTTTAATCGCTCATTTTTTCTATTTAAGTATTGACGCAAAAATTTCTCAATGCTAAATACCTAAATACATATAAACTCCCAAATAAACAAGAAAGGAAAAGACCATGAAAATAAAATTGATACTATTGTCTATCATTTGCTTATTTGTAATCAATAATCAGCCTGCCCTGGCAAAACTCCCCCCTCCTGCCTTTTTGTTGATTAAAGCAGAAGGAACAGTTGAATATGCGAAATCACAAAATAAATGGAAACGCATTCGACGAAATAAATTTCTTTTTGACAATTATCAGATTCGCACCTTTCAAAATAGTTCCTGTCAACTGATTGATGATAGAAATCAAAAATGTTATCTGCTGCATGAAAATTCTCAAATAATGATTCGTAATCAAAAAATTGTTTCTGTAAAAGGTCAATTATCTGAGGGGCAAAAACCCGGACGTTTTGAAAACTATTGGGAAAAAAAATTCACAAAAGTTCAGGAATATACCGCAGCCCTTCGAACAAAAATGAACCAGAATATCAAATTAATAATTAAGGATATTGTTCTTTCAAATGATTTTCCAGAAATCGTATGGGAAAACAAGGGGCAGGACTACGCATATCGTTTGCATATAAATGATGAAATATATCAGGTCAGCGGCGGTGAAGGCGATATTATCCGATATATTCCTAAAAAACTGCCTGCTGGAAAATATTCATATCACGTTGACGTTGTTGATGAATTTGGTGATATCATTTGTTCTTCTGATAAAAATAGATCACTGGTCTGGCTCTCTGAGAATGAAAGTCAAAAAATAGTTGACCGAATCCACGAAATTGATACACATCTGAATAATTCATTTATAATTGCCAACTATCTGGAAGATATGGGATTAAATGTTCCTGCAATGGATTACTATAATCGCTATTTTTCCAACAATCCGGATGAAAACGAAATGCGTCCTTATTTGATCAATATTTACAGGAAATTAGGCCTTAATACGCTTCGAAATAATGAATGTAAGCGGTATAAACAAAATATGAAAAAATAATTAATTGAAAGGAAGACACCATGAATAAAGAAATAACTTATACTGTTGAGACTTTTGCAAAGGACCAGATTATATTTAATGAAGGTGATGATAGTAACTATGCCTATCTTGTTGAAAGCGGATCGGTTGAAATATTTAGAATTGTGAACAACAATCATGTCATCGTAAATGCAATCAAACAAGGCGAACTTTTTGGTGAAATGGGCATTGTCAGTTCTGCCCCAAGAGTTGCCAGCGCGAAGGCTTCGGAAAAAACACGCCTGATCAAATTTGATCAAAGCGATGTTCTGAAAGACTTGAAAAAAAGTCCGACAATTGTCAATGCATTAACTCATCTTTTGATCAAACGATTTGAAATTCTGGATAATGAACTTCGTGAACATCATGGCACGGATATGTTTATGAAAGTGGCTTACTTGTTGGAAATTTTAGATGATCCACAACATCGGCATATTGTTTCATACAAAAAAGTATTGGATCGTGCCAAGAAGCTCTTAAATGCGACAAAAGTTGAAGTTGATAATGCTGTTGAAATTCTATCAAAAATTAATTTAATTCGCGTAGAAACAACACTTAATGATGAACGATCCATAGAACTTTTAAATCCAGACAAGCTGACATCTGTTGCACAAACTTACTATGAAACCATGACAAAAAAAGATAAAGAACGTCGTATTGGAGACGTCGCTTTTATTGATTTATCGGATCTGGCAAGAGAACTGAATGTTTCCGAAGAAAGAGTTTTTAATCGACTTCGGTCCGGTTCGATCCCATCAGATTTAATCTATTTTCATAAAGCAGGCATTGAAAAATGGCTCAGTCAGAAAACACGAGAATCATTTGATTAGGATATTCCATGCACGGCAAAAGACTTAAGCGATATGATATCTGGCTGATTGTTATATTCTTTTTTATAACCATTCCAGCAGAATATTATGAAGTCTTTTCATTAATAGAAGAACAATTAATATCCATTCGTCATTCCTTGCGACATCATTTTGGCCATCTACCTGATTTGTGGTTTGAAAAGGATCAAATCGTTTTAGTGACCATTGATGAAACCTTTTTTGATAAATACAAAGGGTTTCCGCTCAAACGTTCAGATTTGGCCAAAATGATTAAGAATATTAATGCATTGAACCCCTCTGTCATTTGCATTGATTTGTTACTGAAATATTCCAGTGCCTATGGTGACGATCCTGAACTGGCAGAGGCCTTATCAAATGCCAATACAGTATTGGCGTCACAGCTCATGTTTGATAAAAGTCAACAATTTTCATCAATCGCCTATCCTGCCCCAATATTTCATAAGCAATCTAAAACCGGTTATGTGAATATGATATCAACCAGCAGGTTGGTATCATCATTGAGTAGACTTCGATTATACAAAGAAACAGTTTTACTGGAAGGCGGTTGGCCAATCGCTGTACAAACGTTATCCACGCACCTGGGTATCATTCCAAGACTGGAAAATAACACCTTGATTATGGGTGAACAAACCATTGCTCTGAATCAGTTTAATGAACTGTTAATTGACTTTGTTCCTTTGCCGCATAATTGTTTGTTTTTAAGTGAGATGGCCGGCATCACAGCTCTCGAATTTCTTGATTTTTCGGATCTGGATGGCGAAGACCTGCTTGAACTGTCTTTTTGGATTAAAGATAAGATTGTTATTCTGGCAGATACATCTGAAGAATCTCATGATAAATTCAATTCTCCAGTAGGCTTGATTTATGGCGCAGAAATTATTGCAAATACGATCCACACGCTCATGAAAGGCGGGCCATTAAAACATGCATCACTTGCAATTGAGACAGTGAGTTGTTGTTTATTTCTTTGTGGTATTGTTGTTTTGATGTTTATTTTTCAGGATCCCAGAATCAGAGCATTTTTATTATCTTTATGGTTTATCGTCTATATGTTTATTTGTAATATCAGTTATATTTTCAATGGCCTTATTATTTCAATGACATATTCAATGCTTGCTGGCTTTTGGGGGATTGTGGTTATTTTTTTACGTTCGTATATCATGGAAAGACGTCTGAAATATGAGGCATTAGAATATCAAGCGGTTCTGGCAAAAAGTTATAGCCGATTTGTTCCGCATGAATATCTGGGTTTTTTAAACAAAGACAATATTGTGGATGTTCAATTGGGCGACCATATCAGTCAGGAAATGGCGGTGATGTTTTCAGATATACGATCTTTCACAACCCTGTCTGAAGACATGACACCCCAGGAAAATTTCGATTTTGTAAATGCCTATCTCAAACGTGTCAGCCCCATAGTAAGAGAACAAAAAGGGTTTATTGTTAAATATCTGGGTGATGGCATGATGGCCATGTTTCCTGAATCTCCAAATGATGCCATACAGGCGGGTATAAAAACACTTGAACATGTTTTACAATACAATACAAATAGAAAGAAAGCAGGAAGAAAACCGATTCAGGTGGGCATTGGTATCCATATTGGACATATGATGGTTGGGATTGTTGGAGAAAAAGCACGTATGCAGGGGGATGCCTTTTCTGATGATGTCAATCTTACCTCACGACTGGAAGGCCTGACCAAAATGTATGGTGTTTCCATGATTATCAGCGAAAACATATACCAACAAATCGTCAGTTCATATGGTTATTGTATTCGATTTCTTGATCACGTTAAGGTTAAGGGAAAGAATCGTCCCATAAAAATTTATGAAATTTATGATGCCGACCCACCAGAAATTAGAAAATTAAAAGAACAGACACACAATCAATATCAAGAGGGTCAGGCATGTTTTTTTAAACAGGATTTTTCAAAGGCAATTTCTTTTTTCAAGGATGTACTGAGAATTTATCCAGAAGATAAACCATCATCGCTATATCTGGAACGTGCAATGAAATATTGCAATCAGGGCATATGCACTGACTGGGATATTGCGGATATTCAACAAAAATAATAAGCTGGTATGCCTTTCGCATTAGATTTGTTTAAAATGCAGGAGGAATTATTTCCATGATAGACAACATTCTTATGCAGCAATTATTGCAAAATGAACTTCTCAAAGGTATCAGCGATGAAGAAAAGAATCATTTAAAAGATCACTATTTTACGCAGCGACATTATCAACCCGGCGATATTATTATCAAAGAAAACGACAGTTCTAATGAATTATTCATGATTCTTAAAGGCATTGTGCAGATAACACGAAACACGGTGACAGGAAAAATATCTGTTCTAATTACGCGCAAAAAAGGTGAAGTTATTGGGGAATTGGGAGTAATTGAAAATAAACCCAGGTCATCCAGTGTTGTGAGTCAAACAGATGTCACGCTCGTTAAAATTGACAAAGAGATTCTTTTTGAAATGCTTTGCGTCATGCCGACACTGAAAAAAAATATTAATCATATTATTGCCTCAAGATTCAGGCAAACCATTTATCAAACAAGTTCTGAAATATTTAAATACCAGATTCTGTTAGATCTGAATCAAACCATTATGGCTCAGAAAAAAGAACTGGAACAGTTGAATACTGAGCTGGAAAAGAAAAACAAAGAGCTGTTCCAGATGGCAATGACTGATCAGTTAACACAGATTAATAATCGATGCTTTATTATGGAAGTTTTAACAAAAACATTCAGTAATTCCCGAAGACATCAGCTTGATTTTTCTTGTATTCTGATAGACATTGATTATTTCAAAAAATTTAACGACATTCATGGCCATCTGGCAGGTGATTTTGTTTTAAAAAATACAGCCCTACTCATAAATAATCTGCTTCGAAAAGGGGATTATGTCGCGCGCTATGGTGGCGAAGAGTTTTTGGTCTTATTACCCAATACGCAAATTGAAAATGCAAGCATTGTGGCTGAAAAAATTAGAAAAACAATAGAAGAAACTGTCTACAATTATAATAATGATACCAGATTGCAAGTGACAATCAGTTCAGGGCTGACGAGCAACCATATCGGTCCTCCAGAAAATGAATATCAAATGATTAAACATGCAGACCTCGCGCTTTATGAAGCCAAAAGACTGGGACGTAATCAAGCAGTTATTTTTCAAGAGAGATTTGCCGAAATTTGAATATAACCAAAACTGTTGCTGAAAAATAGATTTATCGACTGCTCAGCTTTAAATGTTCTATAAAAGATTTAAGAATATTCATTTTCAGCATTTCTTAGCCGATAAACCATCAATTTTGTTTAAAACTTCAGATAATTCATTTTTTGTATATGGTTTTGGAACAACGCCATAAAACCCAAATTCTTTGTAATTGGCCATAATCGGATCGTTTGAATACCCACTGGAAACAACGGCCTTTACTTGAGGATCAATTTTTAATAGTTCGGTCATGGTATCTGCACCGCCCATTCCGCCTGGGATAGTTAAATCAAGAATGACCAGATTAAATGGTTGTTGTGAATTTAAAGCCTGTTGATAAATCTTGATTGCTTCTTTTCCATTTTTAGCAATATCAACTTCATATCCCATACGTTGAAGCATTCTGTTAACCATCTTCAATATCGCTTCCTGGTCATCCATAATCAGAATTTTTCCATGACCAACATGCTTGTCTTCTTTAAAATCAATTGTTTCCCTTAAATTTTGACCGGACGCAGGAAGAAAAACGCTGAATACTGTTCCCAAACCTGTTTCAGAATATACCGCAATATGCCCTTTATGTCTTTTGATAATTGAATACGAAGTTGTAAGCCCCAGGCCATTTCCATTTTTTTTTGTCGTGAAATATGGATCAAAAATTGCGGATTTGTGTGCCTCTTGAATGCCACAGCCGCTATCTTTGATATTTATTTTAACATAATGCCCTGGTGATAAAGGGAAGGCACTTCCTTTCTCAATCACAGTATTTTTACTATGAATCGTAATAATTCCACCATGTGGCATTGATTGATCTGCATTAATGATCAAATTGGATACGACCTGATTAATCTGGCCCGGGTCAATTTCTGCAGTCCACAGATCGCTGGCCAGCTTAAATTCACATTTTGACTTTGCACCACTGGTGACAAATCGAGATGCTTTTTCAAGAAGACTGTTAATATTGCATAATTTTTTAATGGGCTCTCCACCTTTTGCAAATGTGAGTAATTGATGGGTTAAATTTTCCGCCTGTTTCGTACCAAGCATAACATCAGATAACACATCATACAGTTCATCATCCTCTTGTAAACTTGAAAGTGCATATGAAATATTACCTGTAAAAACATTTAAAATGTTATTAAAATCATGAGCGATGCCACCCGCTAATGTCCCAATTGCATCCATTTTTTGGGTTTGCTGGACCTGCTTTTCCAATTTAATTCGTTGTGTGATATCCAATACACTGCCCAGAAAATACAGGGGGGTTTCATGCGCATCTCGAACCAGATTCGCATCCAAAATACCAGCAATAATATTGCCATTTTTATGAATAAATTTTTTTTCCATTCGAAAATGGTCAATCTGTCCTGTGGCAAGTTGAGATTGTTTGAGCAAATTTTCATCCAGGGCTTCAGGCGCAGTGATATCTTTCAAATGTTTACCAATTAATTGATCTTCACGATAGCCAAGCATTTGACAATAGGCATCATTCGCGCTTTCTATTCTAAAACTAAGACTGACTTTTGCAATACCAACAGACATATGTTCATATATTTGACGAAATTTTTCTTCGCTTTCTTTCAGGGCATTTTCTGCATTTTTTCGATCTGTAATATCATGAATCAAACCTTCAGTGCCAATAATTTTGCCATACTCATCTTTTAATGTTTTAATATTTGATAAAGAGCAAAAATGTTGCCCATCTGTTTTTTGGAGCATGATTTCGCAATTGTACGCCACGCCATTCCTGTGGACTTTGTGAATAATTCTTTTTCTTTCTTCAGCATTTGCATAGAGTGTTGTCATGGGGAGGCCAATCATTTCATCAGGGGACTGAAATCCACACATTTTAGCAATAGCCATGTTTGCCATGATGATGTTCCCATCTGCATTAGCTCTTAAAAATCCTTCCTCCATAAATTCAAATAATGAACGATAACGTTTTTCACTTTCAATTAAGGCATTTTCAGTTTGTTTACGTTCTGTTATATCAATCCAATTAAGCACAACATTGGTTAATTTACCTTCAGGATTGAAAACTGGAAACATGGTCGCATCAATATCCACTGCATTTGAATTTTTTAAATTTAATGAAGGAATGTCATTACCATCCCATTGTGTTGTAAAATGTATCGTTTCTCCATTTTCAAATACAGAACGTATAAGCGGGAGTAAACCCTGACGCCTGACAATCGGGTCTTTTAAAACGTTATATTTGCCAACCAATTGTTCATCTGTTAGATTCAGAAATTTTTTTAAGGCTGGATTGGCACGTATGAGCGTACCTTTATCATCTGATATCCATGTTGCAAAAGGACTTTGATCAATAATCCGATCAAGAAAGGCTTCCCGAGCTTTTAAACTACCCTCTGCATTTTTTCGGGATTTGATTTCAAGTTTCAATTCTTCAGTTTGATCAACGACTTGCTTTTGTAATACGTTTTGCGCTTTGAGCAATTTATCTTCAGTGTTTTTATTTTCTGTAATATCAGTAAATGTACCAATAACATATTCTATCGTGTTATCCTGGGAAATAACTGGAACCGCAGAAACATTTAACCAGTTAATTAAATGATCGCGTTTGACAATTCCCATTACAATATTTTTTATGGATCGCAATTCTTTCATTGCCCGTGGTCCAGGCATTTCCTCAAATGGCATGGGGGTGCCATCAGGCCGAATAATTTTCCAGCTTGGAGAATCGTAGCTTTGCCCTTCAATTTCAGAAATAGTCAGCCCCAATAGTTTTTCAGCAGATGGATTTGCTTTGACAATTTTTCCATGAGAGTCAATCAGAATAACTCCTTCAGACATTGAATTAAAAATTGTTTGTAATAGTTTTCCATTTTTTTCTGGCATCTTTACATTTTCTCCAATAATGAAAACCCTAGTGCCATGTAACTATCATTGTATCTCAGTCACGCTTTTCAGAAACAATATTATTTGGGGTGGCTATTTTTCCAAAAGTTTTCCTGCCAATAATTAAATCATTTAGAAGCAATACCCTATATCAAAATTGGGGTTTTAGAGGGGCTACTTGAATATTTGGATTAAGCGGACTCAGTTCATTGTTTGAGGGTTGTTTGTTTGCCGTCCCATATGACATCATTGGGATACGTTCGTCCGTTAAGGAGTCGGCCTAATTCTTAGCATTGTATTTCTTATTATTTCAAATATTTACTATATTATTTTGTTCGATCTGCTACTACCATTGTCTTGCATAAAATTGTCAATTATCTATTGCGATCTAGATAGCTTTTGAAGCCAAATCCACTACCAAGTCCCCCCAAAAAAACAGCAAAAAGCTTGATTACTTCCTTGTATAACTCTTTATCATAACTAACAAGAAAGATAGTAGAAAATACGAAAAGACCAGCAAAAATTATAAAATAAATTAATGCATATTTCCTTGATTCAACAGCGTCTTTAAATGACCTATCATCATCTTTTTCTGTAATTTCAAGAATTTTATCTATGTGTTTTTCATTTATCTTGTGTGTTATAGGATTTGCTATTAATCCACTTCTATGCGAAGCCATCATAGCAAATATTTTTTTAGCTTCAGGAGGAAGTTTTTTTAAGAATTCATTTTCAACATCTTCATTTTTTTCTTCAGAAGATACAGCCTCAGACAATTGTTTTTCTGTTTCTTTCATTATAGTAAACTCCATAGTTTATCTAATACACTTCTTTTATTTAGAATTCTATCAATTCTGCTTGATACTTCAAATTCAACAAAGCTTCCTGTTATTTGCTTTATAAGCTCTTCAAATGTATCAGTGTCAATACTTTTGTCTTCATTAAGCACTACAAGATACTCAATTAAAGGTTGAAACCATTCTGCTTGATAGTCATGAGTCGGAAAAAAATTTACCAAAGGTTCATGAGAATTCTTTGAGGTAAAATTGGATTTATAACCTTGTAAATACATTTTTTCTCCATATAAAGTTTTTTATAATTAATTATCAAATTTACCGATACTGAAAAGTATATATTACTCAATTGTGCTTTATGTCAGATCGCCAGTTATCGCTTATTTTTTTTTTGTTTATCCAAAACCAATGTAGGGGCGAACCTTATGTTCGCCCTCTGAACTAAAACCAAAAACGAACCTATATCCACAAAACAATTTATATGGGTTCATGGTTTACCATTGCAATCGGACAT
>Ga0272440_1000519_pt1 | contig 32430 bp, 16 predicted proteins | sample SSMMMBAug17_FD_192440 | JGI IMG/M metagenome (GOLD analysis project Ga0272440, IMG submission 192440) | Marine sediment archaeal communities from Little Sippewissett salt marsh, Falmouth, MA, United States - SSM-MMB-Aug17 | ecosystem: Environmental > Aquatic > Marine > Wetlands > Sediment ... | reverse complement strand
AGCGGAGCTACGAAGATATAATATCGGGGTGACAGTCATCTGCCCCGGTATCATCAATACCAATATTGTCCAGGATGCTAAAATAACTCATGTTGAAAAAATGAAAGTTGATCAATCCCAATTGATCGATTTTTATAAAAACTGGGGATGGCCACCTGAAAGAGTAGCGAAGGCTGTGTTAAAAGCTGTTAAAAAGAATAAAGGGATTGTTCCAGTTGGACCAGAAGCATGGTTTTTCTGGTATATAAAGCGGTTTTCTCAGAAATTATGGGAGCTATATATGAGATTAACAGTTAAGGTTGCATATTAAACAACCATTTCTTGTTGGGAAGAAAAGGGACGTCTATGATTTTAGGAAGAAAAGTGGACGTCTATGATTTTATGCTTTTCTTTGAAAGTTTTAATTTCTTGCCGATAAAAGCATAGACGTCCCCTTTTTACGAACTATATTTGCCCGAAGGGCATTATGTTCACCCTGGGCGTATGTATAAGTTTGGGGGAACATGTTTGCCCCAGACCAAAACCGAATTCCAACCAATGACCGAAACCAATGTAGGGGGCGAGCCTTATGTTCGCCCGCCAGACACAAACCAAAATCAATTCCATCAATTTCACTCACCATAAGCAGAATCCAGTTAACGTCCAAAAAAAACTTAGGGGCAAACCTTATTTCACCCTCTAACAGAAACCGAAATCAACCTACATCCAAAAACCAATGCAGACATAAATATGAAATCACCTTGACACAAAAAAATAAATAGATTATTAATAAAAGATTTGCATGCGTTTATCCATATCTGTTGTAAACAGAACTAAATAAGGGGCAAAACATGAAAAAAGAAACAGACTTTATCAAACAACGTCGACAAAAAATCGATGGATTAAAAGAATCAGGGTATGACTTGTTTCCTAATGATTTTGAAGTTGAGCACTCTGTGAGAGTCATTCAGGATGCCATTGATGCTGCACCTGATGATAATCCGCCATCAACCACGTTTATTACAGCCGGGCGTATCATTGCAATTAATCGGTTTGGAAAAAGCAGTTTTATTCGTTTTCGTGATGCAACCGGTCAGATGCAAGCGTATATTCAAAAAAATAAGGTGGGCAATGAACTCTATTCATTGTTTAAACAAATGGATGTGGGGGATTTTATTGGGATTATCGGACAGGTTTTTAAAACAAGAACAGGAGAATGGACAGTCCTTTGCGAACAAATAAAACTATTAACAAAATCCATACGTGCATTACCTGAAAAATTTCATGGTATCAAAGATCCGGAAAAACGATATCGGCAACGCTATCTGGATTTAATCATGAATCAAAATACGAGAAATATTTTCATCAGACGTAGCCAGATTATACAAAACATTCGTCAATTTCTTTTGGATAAACAGTTTCTTGAAGTTGAAACGCCCATGATGCAGCCCATTGCCGGTGGTGCTGAAGCGGCACCATTTAAAACACATCATAATGCCCTGGATATGACATTGTATTTGCGTATTGCGCCGGAATTGTATCTCAAACGTTTGGTCGTTGGTGGTTTAGATCGTGTATTTGAAATTAATCGAAATTTTCGAAACGAAGGTGTTTCCACCCGACATAATCCTGAATTTACCATGCTTGAATTTTATCAGGCATACGCCACGTATACGCATCTAATGGATATGACTGAAAAAATGTTTCAATTTGTTGCCCAACAAGTGTTGGGGGCATTGACATTTGAGTATCAGGGTGAAACCATTGACTTTTCTAATAAATGGAAACGCATGACATTGTTGAATTCTCTGGTTGAAATTGGTGGCATTGACCCAACTATTTTAGAGGATCGTGATGCCTTGATTGCATTTGCAGATAAGAACAATATTAAAATGAAAAAAGATCGTAAAATTGGAAAAATTCAAACCAAGTTATTTGATGCTTTGGTAGAACCGAAACTGATTCAGCCCACTTTTATTACTGCCTATCCGGTTGAGGTCTCTCCTTTATCACGAAAAAATGATCAATATCCGGAATTAACAGATCGTTTTGAATTATTCATTGGTGGAAGAGAGATTGCGAATGGCTTTTCAGAATTGAACGACCCTGACGACCAGCGCAATCGCTTTTTGGAACAAGTGAAAGAAAGAGAATCTGGTGATGTTGAAGCCCATCCCATGGATGAAGACTATATCGAAGCCCTGGAATATGGCCTTCCACCAACAGCCGGAGAAGGTATTGGCATTGACCGATTGGTCATGCTTCTAACAAATTCAGATTCCATTCGGGAAGTGATTCTGTTTCCGCATATGAAAAATAAATCGGGAAATTAATTGTCAATGGCATTTGAGACTTACATTGGCTTTCGCTATTTAAAAGCCAGGCGCAAACAACGTTTTGTTTCAGCATCAACTCTGATATCAATCTTGGGCGTTACTGTGGGTGTCATGGCATTGATTATTGTTATTTCTGTTATGGCTGGTTTTGAAGATGAGCTTAAGCAGCGGATTTTATCTGTTGCATCCCATGTGGAAATAACAAAATATAGTGGACGTTTTAATTCGCATAATAAAGTGATACAACAATTACAAACTGTTGAGCAATTACAATCAATATATCCATTTGTGCAAAGCCAGGTTATCCTGAAAAGTATTGCCACTGTGTCCGGCGCATCTATATATGGCATTGACTTTTCAATACCGCAACAAAGACAGGATGTTGAAAAAATTTTGGTAAAAGGAACCATTGATGATTTATTCGATCAATCCTTTTCCAATGCTGAAGCCAGCTATCGACCGCCGGGTTTAATTATGGGGCAAGAATTGGCAAAATCACTTACAGTTAGACCTGGAGATAGTGTTTATGTAATATCACCAAGGGGCATTTTATCTCCATTTGGTCATTTGCCAGCCATGAGTCGGTTCCAGGTGACAGGTATCATGGCAACAGGAATGTATGATTTTGATATCTCAACAGTATATATGAATATTGCGGATGCACAAAGAATTTTGCGGATGCCTGACAGTATTACTGGTATTTCATTGAAAACCAGTGATCTTTTTGATGTTCAAAAAACCCGACAGCATGTTGAAACAATGCTAGGAAGTCAGTTTCGCGTTCAAGATTGGATTCAAATGAATCAAAACCTGTTTTCAGCTTTAAAATTGGAAAAAGTCACCATGTTTATTATTCTAACGTTGATCATCCTGGTTGCAGCTTTTAATATTGCCGGGACACTTATCATGATGGTTATGGAACGTACCAGAGATATCGCAATTCTGAAAGCTATGGGAACACAAAAACGCTTTATTCGGCGTATTTTTATGTTAAATGGACTTTTTATCGGGCTGATCGGCACAATCATTGGTTCAATTCTAGGTATTACAGCCTCTTTATGTTTGAAAAAATTTCAATTTATTGAGCTTCCAGGTGATGTGTATTACGTAACAACACTTCCTGTAAGACTCTCAATTACAGATATTTCCTTAATTGCGTTTTCAGCCCTGTTCATCTGTTTTCTGGCAACGTTGTATCCTGCACATCAAGCGGCTGCTTTAAATCCAGTAGAGGCGTTTCGCTATGAATAATCACATAATGTGCTTGCAAACACAAAAACTGTTTAAAAGTTATCAAAGCAAAGCGGAAAAAATTGAAGTCCTGAGTGGTATAGATTTTGAGGCGCGAAAAGGCGAAACTATTGCTGTAATTGGGGCATCAGGTATTGGTAAATCAACCTTGCTCAATATTTTGGGCACATTGGATGAACCGGATTCCGGACAGGTGATTATTGATGGGAATGATGTTTTTGCTTTTTCTGATGATGAACGATCGCGGTTTCGATCAGCATCTGTTGGATTTGTATTTCAATTTCATCATTTGCTGCCAGAATTTAATGCACTGGAAAACGCCATGATGCCCCTATTAATTCAAGGCATCCATCGAAAAGAAGCTGCAAAAAAAGCAAAAGCAATTTTGGATATTGTGCAACTTTCTCATCGTTTGCATCATCGGGTAACCGATCTTTCAGGCGGTGAACAACAACGTGTCGCTGTTGCCAGAGCCTTGATTCATCGCCCATCATTACTTCTGGCAGATGAACCCACTGGAAATCTGGATCAAAAAAGCAGTGAAAACGTACATTCGCTGTTAAAACAGCTTAACGAACATTTTCAAATGACCCTGATTGTTGTCACACATAACATGGCTTTGGCAAAACTTATGGATCGATGTGTGACCCTAAAAGAGGGGAAATTAATTGAAAGCATATAGGAGATTCATGCGCAATCTGTTAACAACCAGTTTTTTTATCTGTTTGAGTTTATTCATTGCAGTGCCTGGTTTCTGCCAAAACAATACACGAATTGCCATCTACCCTTTTGCCATTCATTCAAAGGCAAATCTGGATTATTTTAGTAAAGAATTACCTCAATTCTTGAAAAAATATCTCATATTGGCAGGGGTGGATTATGTTAAGGAACTGGAAGCTCCTTCAAAAGACTGGCAATTCGATGATCAGGAAATTGCAAGTATTCGCAAACAATCAGAGGCTTTAGGTGTTACTCATGTGATATGGGGAAAGTTTATTCAGAAAGAACAAGGGTTTGATTTAAAAATTGCTTTGGCAGACACCTTATATCAATCATCTGTTCGTTTTTTTGAAAGCAATGGTGTTGATATTGTCAATTTAAATGCGAATGTTAAGAATTTAGCAAAACAAATATCAAATACCATTCTTGATATTCCAGTAATCAATAAGATTGTGATTCAAGGAAATGAGCGCATTGAACCTGATGCCATCAAGCGTGCCATGAAAACACAAATTGGAGATCCATACATTCCTGCCAAACTATCACAAGACCTGGAAATCATATATCGTATGGGCTATTTTGATGATATCCGCATTGAAGCAGAAACAGATCCGGATGGCGGCCAGACCATTATTTTTCATGTAAAAGAGAAACCCACTATTTATAAAATTCATATTAAGGGGAATTCTGTTTTTGATGAAGAAAAAATTCGCGAAAATATTGATATTTCAATGGGATCCATTCTGAACATTTATGATGTTCAAGAGAATATTTCGCGAATTGAGGCCATGTTCAAAGAAAAAAATTATCATAATGTGAAGGTTGATTACGAATTAAAAGATCGCGCGCATAACCAGACAGAAATAACCTTTAGAATCACTGAAAACAGTAAAGTGTATATCAGAAAAATTACTATCATCGGCAATAAGGATTATACTGAACGTGAATTGGAAAAATTAATGGCAAATCAAGAAAAGGGTTTCTGGTCATTTTTTACTTCATCAGGTAATCTGGATGCGGAAAAACTGCAACACGATGTGATGCGCCTGCAAAACCACTATCATAATAATGGATATATTGATGCACGTGTGGGAGAACCGCAGGTTGTCATCAAGAAAACACAGATTGAAATTACAATCAAGATTGTCGAAGGCAAGAAATATAATGTAGGCGATGTTGATATTACCGGAGATCTCATTTTGCCAAAAGGTAAAATGCTTGAACTGCTCAAACTTAAACCAGAATCAATTTACAAGCGTGAATCCATTCGAGAAGATCTTACTTTTCTGACCGATCTATATGGAAATGGCGGCTATGCATTTGCTGATATATATCCCAAAGTAAAGAAAGACAGTGATACTTCAAAAGTGCATATCACCTATCATGTTGAACAGGGAAAACAAGTATACTTTGATCGTATTATGATTACCGGCAATACCAAAACGAGAGACAAAGTTATTCGCCGGAGACTTCGTGTATTTGAACAAGAGCTATATTCCGGCGTTGCTATTAAACATAGCATCAATCAGTTAAAACGTCTGGATTTTTTCGAAGATGTTCAAATTGATACGCAAAAAGGCGAGCGGCCCAACACGATGGATCTTAAAATCACTGTCAAGGAAAAACCGACAGGCATGTTCAGTTTTGGTGGTGGCTATAGTAGTGTGGATAACGCATTTATTGTTGGTTCTGTGTCGCAAAGAAACCTTTTTGGACGCGGGCAAATATTAGAAGCCAAAGGTCAGATTGGCGGATCGACCAATCAGTTTAATATATCATTTACAGAACCATGGTTGTTTGATATGCCATTATCCTTTGGCATTGATCTGTTCAATTGGACAAGAGAGTATGATGAATATGACAAAGACAGCAAAGGCGGCGGAATTCGTCTGGGATATCCAATTTTTCGAAATACACGTGGTTATATTTCATATCGTTATGATCGCGCTCAAATATATAATATAGAATTCGATGCCCCCTCGACAATTGTTGCCCTTGAAGGTGTCAATGAAACGAGTTCATCAACAATTTCAATCCATTACGATACTACAGATCATCCTTTCAATCCAACAAGGGGGATGGATCACAGCATTTCAGTCGAATATGCAGGCGGTTTTTTAGGTGGAGACATTGGGTTTAACAAATACCGACTGAAAATGAGCAAATATTTTCCACTTTTTTGGCATACAGTCGGTTTATTCCATGCTGAAGGAGGCTATGTAAAGGAACATTCAGGGGAAATTATTCCTGACTATGAGCTGTTTCATTTGGGGGGCATTAATTCTTTAAGAGGCTTTGAATGGGAAGATCTTAGTCCTGAGGAAGAAATCATTTTGTCATACAATTCGGATGGCTCAGCCAATTCAATTCGCACAAAAGTGGGAGGCAACAAGTATGTTCAATTTAATGTAGAATTTATTTTCCCAATTTTAAGACAACATGGACTGGTAGGATTATTCTTTTTTGATACCGGTGCTGTTTACAAAGATAACTGGCGGGTTCAATTTGATGAGCTAAGAGAAAGTGCAGGGTATGGCATTCGATGGTTTTCGCCCATGGGGCCCATCCGCCTTGAACATGGATATATTTTGGATCCAGTGGGTGATGAAAGCAGCGATGGTCGATGGGAATTTTCAATAGGAACTATGTTTTAATGAAATGTTGATCAACAGGTCAAACGCACACGAACATAGTTATAAAGATAAACAATAAAAATACATAATTCAGAAAACAACTAAAAGGAGGCTTTTTTTATGAAATGCATCAAAATAATTTTGATAACTTTATTAACCACTTTAATGATAACAGTTCCTACATTTGCGGCAAATTTGACCAAAATAGGTGTGGTCGATTTTCAAAAAATCCTAGAAACCTCAAAAGTCGGTAAAGCTGCACAAAAAGAAATTAAAAGTGAGGGTGAAAAAATGGAGGAAGCCCTCAAGGAAAAAGGGGCTGAAATTGAAGCGCTCAAGAAAAAATTGGAACGTGATGCTCTGGTCATTGATCGAGATACGCGGGCTGAAAGAGAACGTGAAATCCGAATTAAAATCAATGATATCAAAGCGCTTCAAAAAAAATATATGGCTGATTTTAGAGACCTTGAAGCCCGGATGATTGATCGAATCCGAACCCAGTTGATAGATATTATTGAAAGTATTGGGAAAACAGATGGCTTTTTATTAATTATGGAAAAAAACCAGGCAGGCGTTCTTTACAGCCCTAGCAGTGTGGATATTACAGAAAAGGTCATTCGCCTGTACAATCAAAAAGTGGAAAAGTAGCATGGCCATTAAACTTGGCGAGATTGTTAAACACCTTGATGGCCAATTGAAAAATGGTGATTCCGATATTATTATTCAAGGCATTGCGCCATTTGACCATGCTCAGCCCGGTTGGATCACCTTTGCCATAGATAAAAAAATTCTACCCAGAATCAACGAAACCCGTGCAGATGCCATTATTTGCGGCAAACAGTTTGAAAATCGCCCAGATATTGAAAAAAGGTTGATTATCGTAGACAATCCATATGCTGGATTTGCAAAGGCAGCACAATTATTTCTTCCGCCCGCCCCGCCATCAATGGGGATACATAATAATGCAACAGTGGGGGAATCGGTTTCATTGGGCAAAAATATTTCAATTCATCCAGGTGTGGTAATCGGTAATCAGTCGACCATTGGTGATAATGTCATTATTCGAGCCAATACTGTAATCGGTGAAAATGTAACCATTGGTAATGATACGCTCATTTATCCAAATGTCACGATTCTGGATAACTGCATCATTGGGTCACGTGTGATCATTCATTCCGGCACAGTGATTGGCTGCGATGGTTTTGGATTTGCGCCAGATGGTGAAATATATGAAAAAGTTCCTCAATCTGGCATTGTTCGTATTGACGATGATGTTGAATTGGGTGCAAACAATACAATTGACCGTGCAACATTCGGTCAAACATGGATAAAAAAAGGGGTTAAAACAGATAATCAGGTTCATGTTGCACACAATGTTATTGTCGGAGAAAACTCTGTATTGGTGGCGCAAGTCGGCATTGCTGGTAGCTCCAAACTTGGTAATCATTGTGTTGTCGCTGGGCAAACAGGGATCAGCGGTCATTTAACTATTGGAGATCATGTGACAATTGGGCCAAAAGCGGGGGTTGCGCAATCAGTTGAAAATCATCAGACCGTCAGTGGAAACATAGCGATGCCACATCAGGTATGGTTGAAAGTTCAAAACATTATCCCCAAATTGCCAGACATGAAAAAACAACTTACGCGATTGGAGAAGCAAATTGCTGAATGGGGCAACCCTGATTGAATGCATCTCATGCAGTAAGGAATATGCTAAAAAATGCCTTCCCTATTTGTATCAGTCCGACAAGTCAGTCAAGTCGGACGGCTCATACATATCTGATTGTCGAATCGGGGATTGTGTTCAACGCTTTGGAAATGCGCTCTAAACTTTTTTTAGAATGAATACTTTTCAGGCTTTTACTCTGTAAAATTTTAAATTTTCAGGGAATTGGAGAGTCGATAAATGCATTATGATATTCAAGAAATTTTGAAACGAATACCCCATCGATATCCATTTATAATGGTAGATAAAGTTGTTTCATACACGCCATCCAAACATATTGTGGGTATCAAAAATGTATCTATCAATGAACCCTATTTTCAGGGGCATTTTCCAGATCGGCCGATTATGCCAGGCGTTTTGATTATAGAGGCTTTAGCACAAACAGGTGCAATCATGGCCTATGATGAACTCATTCGGTATCAACCAAATAAATTTTTATATTTATCCAGTATGAATAAAGTTCGATTTCGGAAACCTGTTGTTCCAGGCGACCAGTTGGTGCTTGATCTGAAGGTTGTTCGGATTCGAAAACAGGCAATTAAAATGAGAGGTCAGGCCCTGGTTGATCATAAGACCGCGGCTGAGGCTGAACTGATTGCAATTCTTTGTTAATCATTTAATAAGGGTGTTACTTTCATCTTTTTTCTAATTCTTATATATGTATGGAAAGGGGCAAATCATTATCAGCCATTTCTAAAAGGAGAATAAAATGATTCATTCAACAGCAATAATAGATAAAGGAGCAGAATTAGGTGCCAATTTATCGATTGGACCTTATAGTGTTATTGCAAATCATGTAAAAATTGGGGATAATACCATCATCGGACCTCATGTTACAGTTGATGAACATACGACAATCGGAAAAGACTGTCATATTTTTCAATTTTCATCAGTTGGTGCAATTCCACAAGCATTAAAATTTGAGGGTGCAAAAACAGAGGCGGTCATTGGTGATGGTTCTGTGATTCGAGAGTTTGTGACAATCAATCGTGGCACAGAATTTGGTGGCGGTGTCACTAAAATTGGTCCGCGTAATTATTTAATGGCCTACTGTCATATTGCACATGATTGCCATACAGGTAAAGAAGTTGTTTTTTCAAATAATGCCACCCTTGCCGGACATATTGAAGTAGGTGATTGTGCCACTTTGGGAGGACTTGTCGCTGTCCATCAATTTGTACGTATTGGTGAATACTCCTTTATTGGAGGAAAATCGGCTGTGGTAAAAGATGTTCCACCCTATGTGATTGCAGCCGGAGACAGGGCCACTTTACATGGCTTGAATAAAGTGGGCTTGAAACGTCGTGGGGGCGTCGAAGATGAAGCCATGAAATCTTTAAAAAGAGCATATCGTATCACTTTTAGATTAGGAATTACCTTAAATGAAGCCATTGAGCGAATCAAGGCTGAAGTAGATCCCTGTAAGGAAGTTCAAACATTTTTATCATTTCTACAAAGTTCGGAACGTGGAATAACAAGATAAAATGGGGGGCGGACCAAACTAACACATTATTATTAATTAGATTTCAATCAAAAAAAGACTGTTTTTACCCGCTAAATGCCCTTTTTGGTATTAAAAAGAGCATTATAGCATAAAATTCATTCTCTAAAAAACAATGACAACTCAGTATTGCTATAACGCTCTTTTTACCCCCAAAAAGAGCGTTATAGGCTGTTTTTTTGATATGATAGTAGGTGTTTTATCTATTATTCTAGATTGTTATCTTGGTCCGACCCCTATGCCTCATCATAAGGATAATTGAATGAAAACCAGAAGAAATGTTTCTATCGTGATTTGTCTTTGCATAAACCTCATTTTTCCCTATGCCATTTTTGCATTACCACAAAATGGTTCAGTGATTTCCGGTCAGGTGGATATGTCAGCATCTGCCAGTCAAATGAATATTCATCAACAATCTCAAAAAGCCATTATCAACTGGCAATCCTTTAATATTCATTCAGGAGAAAAGGTGCGTTTTGTTCAACCCAATGTTCATGCTGCAATTCTGAATCGGGTAACAGGCCATCACCCATCTTTGATTAATGGCCTGATGCAGGCCAATGGCAATGTGTTTTTGATTAATTCAAATGGAATACTGATTGGCCAATCTGGAGTGATTCAGACACATGGATTCATTGGTTCTTCTTTAAGCATAAATAATGATGACTTTTTAAATGATACATTCACATTCGAATTTCAACCTGGTACATCACTGGGAAAAATTATTAATCGTGGTTTCATTGAATCAAGAAATGCTGGTTTTGTATCTTTGCTTGCACCTGAAATTGAAAATCATGGCACAATTATGGCCAATATGGGAAAAATTCAACTTGCTGCCGGCGAGCGGATCAAATTGTCATTTATTGAAAACAATCTGATTAGTTTTGCCATTGATCCCAAAGATGTGCCATCAACGACAAAAACATGCATTGAAAATACTGGAAAAATTCAATCTGACTCCGGTGAAATACTAATTTCTGCCAAAACTGTTGGAGATATGGTCCATTCAGTTGTCAATAATTCTGGTATTATTGAAGCAAGGTCGCTAGAGAACAAGAATGGCGTTGTAAAATTGACTGGTGCAGATGAAATAAAAAATACTGGAAAAATTGATGTTTCCGGCGATAAAGGCGGTCGAATTGATATGAGCGCAGATACAATCGTTATTACTGAACAGGCTGAATTAAATGCTTCTGGAAACATGCAGGGCGGGACAATCCACCTCGGCGGTGGGCGTCATGGACAAGATAATTCTCTGCCCAATGCTCAAAACATTTATGTTAGCAAAAATACCCACATTCAAGCCAATGCCAATGAATCAGGCGATGGTGGTGAGATTGTCCTTTGGAGTGATCAATCAACAATTTTTACTGGAAATATTTCGGCAAATGGTGGTGAAATAGATGGCAAAGGCGGCTTTGTTGAAGTTTCTGGTAAAGAAAATCTTTTTTTTGATGGTGATGTCACCACAACATCGACAAATGGAACAAATGGCATACTTTTATTGGATCCGAAAGAAATATTTATTGTTGATGGTAATACAGATGACCTTGATACAGATTTTTCTGGTCAGGTAAACTTTACAGATATTCCGGAAGACCTGACCATCGCTGAAAAACGACTGGAAAGTCTGAGCGCCAATACAGATATAAAACTTCAGGCCAATCATCGGATATCCATTATGGATCTTTCAGATAATGAATTGACACTCAATCAAACAGGCAATGTTTCATTCATAAGTGGTGCAGGTGGTTTTATTATGGAACCAACAGATACAATAAATGTTTCTGGTGGGGGAAATCTTCTGATTGATGCTTTTGGATCTGAGAATGATGCTTTTCCAGCAACTGATGGGCCTGTCAGTCTGGGATCAATTCGAACTGTCGGTATAGGCAGTGTGACCATTCAAGGAACAACCATTCATATCGCTGGCTCAATTCATGCGGGTGGAACAGTTACCATTAATAATCGCGAAGACTTGAACATAAAAAGAGACATTGAATCAGGCGGTGACTTTCTGCAGAAAGGCCCGAGACCATCCTATTTGTGGGATGATATTACTGCTACTGGAGAGCTTTCTTTTACGCACAATATTTCTTTAAATAGAAATTCTATTCGGTTGACCTCAAGAGATGGCAGTATTCTTCTCATGAACAGTAAAATCGTGGAAGGCATTGATAATTGTGAATTGATTTTCCAGGCTGAAAGTGTTGTATCACTCAATGATATTGATATCACTACCCTTTCATTTTCCAATATGTCAGGCGGTTTAATTTTAAATGGGGATATTAAAATTGAATCTGCATTTGATACCTCAAAAGTTCAAGGCTTTATTTCTGTTGATGAATTATCCAGCATTCAAACAGATGCGATGCCAGTGATTTTTAATTCTGCATTGACACTCAAAGAACGATTGACCATTCATACCGGTGATCAATCGGGTGATATTTCTTTTTTGGATACAATTGATGGGCCATTTATGCTGGATTTGACAGCAGGCTCTGGAAATATTCAATTTCAAAAAGGTGTGGGCAGCAATGACATGATCAATGGTCTTTATATTCGTTCCGCGCAGAACGTGCAAGCTATTGGAAATATTACATCTGACAGTATTGTCGATTTAAATTATGCCGGCTTGTTCTCACAAGGAGGTGCGATTCGCACCACTGGTGATAATATTGTTCTTCATGGAAATGTTCAGCTTACAGACGATAGTGCGTATGATACAAGCATTGAAGGCGGAGATCTTCAAATAATGGGGAATCTTGATGGCACCATGTCTTTGGAAGAAAATCTTGATCTTGTTACTGGCAAAGGGAGTATTTCGATCAATGGAGCTGTCGGTTCCATCAGTATTCCTGGAAATGTTCATATTTCAAGTGCCCATAATTTGACTGTTGATGGTTCTTTTCAAGCCAATAGTTTATTACATCCATCAGGCACTGGAAATGTGCATTTCAAAAATTCCTTAACCACTTACGAGGGGGGGATTCATCTTCATGGCCTGACACTTGAATTAAATGACTTTCTAAACAGTAATGAAAGCCCCATTCTCCTGGCTGCTGATGCTTTTAAATTGGACAATGAGATCCATGCGCAAAATCATTCAGTGACACTGTATGCCCATTCATCAGAAACCACTATTGGTCTTGAAGATTCAAGCCGAGACATTAATTTCACAAATAATGACCTTCACAATCTCAAAACCAACAAAATAATTATTGGACATGTGGACAATACCGGTGGAATTACAATTGCTAGGGATGATACAATTTCCCAAAACAAGGAACTTCAGTTCATATCATCAGGCCCTATTTCAATTCGTGGCAACATTGTTACTGGCAACAATGCCCAGATGCTTGTGACCAATTATGATAATCTGTATGTTGCGCCCGGGGTGAATCTCACATTGGATGGCGGGTGGATTCAAAATGGAGATGGCCCTGTTCAAATTGGTGGCGCAATTATGACAACTGATGATGCCATTCAATTTAATGGTCCGGTAAGTTTGATGGGAAATTTGTCTTTGGATACCGGCAGTGGCGCAGGTAAGATCCACTTTAATGGCAAACTTGATGGCAATTATTATTTGTCTGCAAACAGTGGTACTGGCAATATAATCTTTGCAGATCAGGTGGGTGCAGAAATACCTCTATATGGGCTGACATTAAAATCCAGTTCAGATATTGAAATTGGCAGCCAGTTTCATGCTGGCAGCATGACCATAACCAATAATGGTATTCTTCGACTCACAGCCGGTGGGGATATTCAGCTAAATAAAGCATTTTCGCAACAGGGTATTGGCCCTGTTGAGTTAGCAGGTAAAATTACCACAAAAAATGAAGACATCTCTTTTAGACAACCGGTTACTTTGATTGGAAATGCAGAACTGGATACAGGCAGCGGCGCTGGCGATATATTATTTCAGGATGCCCTTGATGGCAATCACCTGCTGACAATGAGTGCCGGTGCAGGCGATATTAAATTCATGGAAGCATTGGGGGGAAACAATCCAATTGCCGGACTTCGCATTAAATCTGCACAAAGCGTATCTTTTTTGAAATCGATTGTATCTGGTGAAGAAAGTATTGATATTACTGCTAAAATCATAGAACTGACAGCACCAATAACCACACAGAATGGTGGTTTGCTTGCTTTTGAAAATAGTGATTTATTGAAAATTACTGAACAAGCAATATTGACCTTAGATGGGCCTTTTTTTCAAAGAAGTGCAGGGCCTGTTCAATTATCAACTGATATTGTTACGACTGGGGATGAAATCAATATTAAAGGGCCTTTAACACTCACAAAAGACATCCGATTTGATACAGATGCTGAAATTGGCGGGGATATTCTTTTTTCAAACAGTGTGACTGGAGACCATTTAATTACCATCAACAGTGGTCTGGGAAATATCTTGTTTGATCAATCCATTTCTGCAAATGGCCTGATCATTGAATCGGCCAATAAATTGACATTTAATGGCGCTGCCCAACTGGGTGCTGCTGGCCTTGATGCCCATGCAAGAATTGTTGAAATCAATAATGATATTCGCACAACCAATGACAGCTCTGTTAACATTGTTACTGAAGGCGATTTTAAGCTGGCAGAAGGCACAACAATGACCATTGATGGTTCTTTTACGCAAGGTGGTGAAGCCAATGTCAATCTGGGTGGAAGCATTCAGACCAATAACCAATCCATTTCAATTGAAGGCAATGTATCGTTAGCAGGCCAATCTATTATATCAAGCGGAGAAAATGCAGGGGATATTCTTTTTAATGGCGATATTGATGGTGCCAAAGATGCTATTCTGAGTCTATCCATCAATGCCGGACAGGGAAATATTTCCTTAAATGGTCATTTGGGGCGAAATGATTTGTTTAATCTCAACATTCTTTCAGCGCAAAACGTATCTCTGGGGTCACCATCACGATTGAACGCTTATGTTCAAGACGCTGGAACCGGCTTGACCCATATCAAAGACACCTTGTATTTGGGAGCAGGTGGATTCTCTTTTATAGGCAAAGATTTAAGCCTTGAACAGAATGTCAGTTGTAATGATGCAACTCCTGATATTGGCATGCAAATCAATCACAGCGGTCAGTTCAACATAAAAAGTACATCAAAAATTACACTGACAGGCCCATTTATTCAAATCGGAGAAGGCGATATCGCATTGGGTGGACACATTGAAACAACTGATGCTGCCATTAAAATTGATCGCCCGATTGTCTTGATAGACAATGCCATTATTCAATCAAAAAAATCTGGAAATATTACCATTCAAGAAACTGTGGATGGTTCCTATCAGCTTGATATTTCAGCCGGAACAGGTGATCTTGTAATGACTGCACCGATTGGCAATCAATCCGCCCTTCTTGGATTGACTGTTGAAAGCGCCAATAACATTCAACTCAACGTGCCCATTATTACAAAAAGTAATGGCATTCAACTCCATGGAAACCACATTGAAGCCTATGGCAACTGGTACACAGATAATGGGCCATTGACCATTGAAGGTGATATTTCCTCTCAAGGTATCTGGCAAACCGGTGGTGGAAACATTTCAATTTTTGGCAATACTCAATCCACAGGTAATTGGATGACAAATGATGGCAATATTACGATAAATGGCAATGTAACACTAACAGGTGATATTCAATGGCAACCTCATAATGGCAACATCGAAATTGATGGCACAACCAATGGATCTGCGGCATACCAACAAAACATGATCATTCAAGGGAATAAGGGAAATATTACGTTTCATCAATCATTGGGGGCTGAAACCCCTTTAAAAAATATTGATATCCAATCAGGGACAAATGTCAATATGGCATCTGATGTTTTTGCTGATCGTTTTCAACAGGTATCAACCTATGGTCAAACCCACACGCAAGGCGCAATTACGACAAAAGCTGGCGGTATCAGCATTCAAAACAAAAATATTGTCCTTGAAGGTAATCTCAACAGCAATGGCAATGACATGATTCTTTCAGCTGACCAGATGACATTGCCATCAGTGATTCAAGCGACAAATGCCAGTGTGAGTCTGATGCCGCTGGCCAAAGATGCTTCCATTGGCATTGAAAATTCTGATCAAACCCTTGTTTTTACAGATGCTGCCCTTGATGGTATTGATACTGCCCATCTGATTTTTGGTTCTGAAACATTTAATGGCCCCATTTTTGTGGGTAAAAATAGTGAATCAGTTTTTGGTCAACAAAAGGATCTATCCTTTATTACAAATGGAAATATTCATATTTTCGGATATGTATCCACTGAGTATCAAAACAATCTAACCCTGGATCATGGGCAAATTCTCACTGTAGATGCCAATTTTGTACTCAATGGCGATTTTTTGGAAAAAGGAAATGGCACAGTGAATTGGTCTGGAAATATACTTGGTACCGGCGATATTACCTTTAATCAAGATATTACATTAACTGGCAATACATCATGGCAGACCAGTGGGAGTCATCTGAATATTTATCAAACGATTAATGGGCCTTACAAGTTAAATGTCAATGCTGCCAATGGCACATCTGGATTTGCACAAGCAATAGGGAAAAAGTCTCCACTGACATCCCTGGATATTATGACCAGTCAGCTGGATATCAATGGAATCCATACCAGTTCACAAGGTATTCATATCGCAGCAAATACCATCCTGTTGAACGATGATATCAGCACATTACAAGGTCCAGTTTTATTTGATGGTGATGTTCACCTGTTATCTGATCTTCAGATTGAAACATCTGGGGGTAATATCACATTCAATGGTCAGTTAACCGACCAGAACAATACAAACAAAATATCCATTGCAACATCAGATGGCACGATTTCATTTCAGTCAATAAATATGGATGCGGTTGTTTTTGAATCGGGTGGAAAGCTGATCTTAAATGATCATGTAACTGTCAGTCAGAAATGGGACACAACGCAACTTTCTGATATTCAACTTAATAACGATATTATCATTCAAACAGACAATGCAGATATTCAAATGAACAATACCATTGATGGTCATCATTCTCTGGTATTGAACACTGGCGCAGATAATATTGGCAATATTCATATATCAAGCGATATAGGGGGCACTGAAGCATTGTCATTCTTGTCCATTCAGGATGCGGCGGCTTGTTATATTGATGGCAATATCATAACAGCCAATGGAAATGTTTCGTTCAAACCTTCAGTTTTATTGACAAATCATTTATCCATTCAAACAGGCAGCGGTGTGGGAGATGTTCGATTTTCAGATAAAATATACAGCGCAAATGAGCAATCCTACAATCTTGATATTACAAGTGGTGGTGGCGATATTTACTTTATGAGAGATGTTGGCCCCAATACTCCACTGAGAAATATTTCCATTCGTAAGGCGAAGAATGTTTTTGTGGAAAACAGTTTTAACGCGCAAGACATTTTTATAAGGCCTTTTCAATCTTTACAATTGAGCGGTTCTATGACTTCAACTGATGGGAATCTCACGATTGATGGCGATATTCAAACGGCTCAAAACCAGTTAATGATGCGAACCATGCATGGCGATATTTCAATATCAGGTAAAATAAATGATCTCAATAATACGCATACATTGACACTCAATGCCAGTACAGGTAAGATCGATATTAATGACGTTTCATTGGGCGAATTAAAACTCTCAGCCGCAGATCAGGGGCTGTTTTTGAGCGGTGAAATTGAAATCAATGATTGTTTTGATACCAGTAATATAGCCGGGCCTATTGTATTAAAAAATCACACAAGCATTCTTACACGCAATACAGGTGAAATATCACTGATTCCTTCCATTGATGGCCCATATCAATTGATGCTAAATACGAACAATGGGATTGTTCATATCACGCAACCCATTGGTCAAACACATGTGGTTCAGGCGCTTATGATCAGCTCTGCTGAAAATGTGATGTTGGGAAATCATATACATACTTCTACCGGACAAATCAATATTCAAAGTAATGTGACCTTATTGAAAGATAATGTTTTACTGCATTCAGTGATCGGAGATATTGTAATCAATGGCAAAGTCACTGATAATGATAATGACTTTCAACTGAATATCAATGCATCAGCAGGGGATATTTATCTTTGGGATATTGATCTTTCATCCATTCAATTGCAAGCGCCAAATAAGGGCCTTTATCTGAATGGAGATATTCACCTTGAAAAAGAATTTGATACAACAAAAATTGTCGGTCCAATCGCAATACAGTCACCTTTATCCATTGAAACGCAATCTCGCGATGTAATTATCAAGACTGATATGCAATTACATGGTGATTTATCAATCAGCACAGGAAGTGAAGGCGGCAATATCCTTGTATATGGAAAGGTCAATGGTAATCATGGCCTGTCAGTTTCAGCTGGCATGGCGGATATTGCTTTTAACAGCCCTATTGGAAATGATGAAACGATTGCCAATTTATCAGTCATTTCAGGAAAAGACCTGTCAATCAGTGGATCTATTTATTCTTATGGTAATATTCATCTAAACAATACTAACATAATTGACCTTCGCGGAAATCTTCAAACAATAGAAGATGGTGCTGACATCGTTGTCGGTAATGCAAACATGCTTATGACTGGAGATAGAAGCATTGCCACAAATAATGGCAATATTGTGCTTGATCAATTGATACCATCAGACCATCAGAAACAGAATCTTGTTATTTATGCAGGTAAGGGTGATATTTCCATTGATCAGTCTTTGGGGTTGCCAGATCTGGCCTTTAAAACAATCGATATCATGGGGGCAAACAATGTTCATTTAATGGGCGCTGAGGCGACAGTTGATGCACAATCCTTTAAAATTGTTAGTACCGGCGATGTTCGCCTGGATGGTAAAATAACATTAAGTGCAAATCTAAATTTGAATGTGAATCTCCTTCAAATTAATGCCAATGTGACAACATTCGGAGATATCCAAATTGCAAATAGTGATGAGGCAAGAATTGATGCAGACATACAATCATCAGGACAAGTGCATTTTAATGGGCAGGGCAAGATTGAGTTAGATGGCGACATTGATGCAACAAACAATATTCAAATTGATCAAGCCATTTTATCCTTAAATGACAATCATGATATCAGTTCTCACACCGGAGATATTTCACTCTTTGCGCTTGCCACAGAAAATCCAGGTAACAATACACTTAAATTATCTGCTGGTTCAGACATTAACATTCAGGGGCCTGTGGGACGTCCGGATCAAATTTTCGGTGGTATTCACATAACCAATGCAGAAAATGTTGTATTTGCCCATACGAATGAAAAACTTTATGCCAATCAAATCAATATTCAATCAGTGAGTAACCATACAACTATTGCCAGAGAACTTCGTATAACCGGAAATCTGGATATTCAAACAAATACCCTGGACATTCTGGATCAAATTGAGACTGAAGGCAATATCACCATCCAGACAACAGGCAAAGCCACATTATCATCTACAATAGAATCAGCCGGCAAGCTGGATTGGCATCAGGCCGATGATCTGACAATAGACCAAGATATCAGAACCAAGGACGCTATCATGTTTTCAGGTGCAGGTCATATTCATTTGGATGCAGATATTTCAATTACTGGCATTCAGGCCGCATTATCAATGGGCAATGCACTTCTAACTCTCAAAGGGGATCATAAATTATCCACAATTCATGGCAATATTTTGTTGAACGCCATTGATACAGATACACCCGATAAAAATGTCCTGACACTCTCATCTAAAAATGGCAATGTTGAACTCTTGGGGAATATTGGATCAAATACCAGGCGCATGGGTGGATTTGTAATATCCGATGCCAATGAAGTATCATTTAGCGGAGAAAATGCGTTAATCAATGTGAAAACATTGAGCATTCATAATAAGGATGTTTTAACTATAAAAAGTGATATTCAAACCATTGGTGATTTAACATTCAGTGGTGCAGGGAATATTCTTCTGGGCGCTGATTTAGAAACGACAGGTGCTAACGCAAATATTTCCATTTTATATTCAACAGTGAAGTTGTTATCTGATTGTGCAATTATCAGCCATCATGGTGATATTCAACTGGCAGATATTGTCTCTCAAACAGATGATCACGCAAAACTGCAACTGGATGCCAATAACAATCAAATTTTCCTCAATGGCGCGACTGGCCGAGCTGGTTTGTCGCTTTCTGGTTTAGATATTGTTCAGGCTGATTATGTACATATCAATGGTGATATTCTTATCAGTGGCGATATAAACATTAACGCCCGATTATTAACCATTGATAAATCTGTGGAGGCATTAGACCTGGGTGAAATCACGATGAACATTTCAGAAAAGGCAGAAATCCATGACATCGTAAAATCTCAAGGCAAATTTCGTTTTGAACAGGGAGGAAAGCTGATACTTGATTCTACAATAGAAACAACAGCGCTTGCTTCAACCATAGATATTCAATCTCCATTGGTGCTTACAGGAAATAGTGAGATCAACTCCCATGGTGGAAATATTAAGCTGTCAGGGATTTCCTCAGAATCAAAAGCTCCCATATTGAGCGTATCTTCAGAACAGGGTGATATTACATTTAATGGGCCTATCGGAGATATGAATCAATTCCTGTCAGAAATTCGGATTGCCTCTGCTAAGAATATTACGTTTTCATCAAGTGCCAATGCAATTTACACAGATCAACTACAAATTCAAAATACCAGTGGACATACATTAATTGATGCACCTTTATATGTTAATGCGGATGTCATTCTCACCAGCGCCACATTGACAATCAATGCAGATATCCATTTTCAATCTGATGCTGATTTAAAAATCGATACAACAGGTCCAACATATTTAAATGCAGATTTAAGTGTGCCAGGAAATATCTGGTTTGATGGTGCCGGGGACATTATGCTCTCTAAAAATCTTGAAACAACCACCAGTAACGCCTGGATCAAAGTGCCTGATGCCGCTCTGGTTGTATCTGGAAATCGTCAACTGACCACACCATTTGGTGATATTGAACTTAAGCATATTAAAGGTGATCAATTAACAGTCTTTCCAAATGGGGGTAATGTGTATGTAAGCGGTTTAGTTGGTGAGAAAGATGATCCCATTTCAGGCCTAAAGATTGAAAATGCCAACAATGTATCATTCATTACGAATGATTCAAAAATATATGCTGCTGATTTCTTGAACATTGAAGCCGCTGGTAAAGCAATCTTTGAGGGCGATATCACAGTAGAAAAAGAAGTGAATTTTAATGTCAATACCTTAAATATTGCCACCCAATTAAATGTATCTCAGGATGTTTCCTTTGATATACAGGAAAATATCACGATCAAGGGCCTTAATACAAACAATCAAGGCAATATTTCGTTAATTTCCCAAACTGGCAATATTCAATTGGGAGAGATTGATGCTGGCCAGACAGGCATTATTGATTTAAAAGCTCAACATAGTATTGATGGGGGAACACTCATTGCAAACAGCATCAACGTGAAGGCTGCCACAATCGGAACGATAAGCCCGCCTGTTATAGACACCAATAATTTTACAGCCACCTTGACTGGTGCAGGTAGTGAATTTGCGGGTCATATCAAAATGGCCAGACCAGGTGGTTCCTTGCCCAAACATAGTCAGATCAATTATCTTAGCGAGGGGTTAATGATATTTCTTATTGAAAATATGTCTATATATGGCCTGGAGGCTAATGATAATGCTTTTTACCCCATGCCGGTCTTACAATATCCGCAACATCAATTAATTCAGGATTCATACCTGGCAAATCGTCCTGAATTCTTTATGTTACCCCCTTTTAATGTAGATATTTCAATAGAGGATGATGCGGAGATAGAGTTTTTAGAGATGGACTAACCTCTCGGTTGAATGATATTTAATGAGTGTAAGTAGGCGATCATAAGTTTTCGGGGGACGCATTTCAAAAAAGGGGGGCATTTTCTTAGCCCTGAAAGGGCGTAATATACCAAGCCCAGGGCAACGCCCTGGGTAATACATTACAATGATTTGAGCCCTGAAAGGGCGACACAAATAAGAACAATAATTAATGATAGCTCATTTATGTAACGCCCTTACAGGGCTTAAGAAAATTTTTAAATTTACCCAGGGCGTTGCCCTGGGCTGGTATATTACGCCCTTTCAGGGCTAAAAAAATGCCCCTTTTTTTTTAATGCGCCCTATTGAAAATTCCGGTTCTAGCACGACCGCCTGGGGTTTCAACCCCAGGCGGTTGAACATTTTCAGTTGGACGCACTTTTTTCTACCTTTCCGAACATAGGATTGATTTCGTTTTTTTGTCTGGAGGGCGAACATGAGGTTCGCCCTTGGAAGTATGCCCAATAAGAAAACATTTGAATATCCACAGATAACTCACTTTTATACTTGACTATCCTATATCTTCCAACTATGATTCTCAATAAAAGTATACAAGAAAAGAGTTCCCCTTTTTTATACATTGAATTAGACATGGAAATTAAAAAACGAATCAAAAGATTTTTAACATTTATTATACTAAAAATAAAAGGCCAGGAACCTATACGAACCGGTCAATGCAACCAATGCGGTCGATGTTGTCAGTCTTTTCGCGTAAAGTCTGATGGAAAATGGATACAGAAACGATCTCAATTTCAACGCTTGATTGAAAAAAAACCAGACTATTCTCGATTGATTTGTAAGGGTGAAATTGATGGAGATTTGTATTTTACCTGTTCATGGTTAACAACTGATGGTATATGTAAGGATCATCAAAATAGACTTCAGATTTGCAAAGAGTATCCATCTACTACGAGATTCTATACTGGCAATAAACTGCCTGATTATTGTGGATATTCGATTGAGGCGTTTGTGCCTTTTGAAAGAATATTGGACAAACAAATAAGAATACTTTGAGAAAAAAGCTAATTTGTTAGAATGAAGGAGAAATATATGAAATCTATGGGATACACTGCATATAAAGATTCGGAAACGCATTTAACTGATAATAAAGGAAAAATACTTTCCTTGTTGTTTGAAGGTGCGATCCGGTTCACACGATTTGCTATCATGGGAATGGAAAAAGAAGATCCACGCATTAAAGGAGAAAACATTTCAAAAGTGCTTGCCATACTCACAGAATTAGATTGTGCATTGGATCATGATCAGGATAAAGCACTGGCAGACAATTTGAATGAGCTTTATCACTATATGATGAAACGCTTAACACAGGCCAATTTTTATAATGAACATAAAGCGCTCATCGAAGTCAATCAATTACTATCTGAGCTTAAAGATGCTTTTGATAGAGCCATTAATTCCATTGCTATAGAAATTGACACAAAAAAAGTAGCTTCTGAAAATAAACATGATTCTGCTGATAAAGTCCGCCTTGCAATCTAAAAAAGATTCACTCTTTTTTTTGACATCTTGAGCTGAACATCTGTGTTCAATAATCAAGGAGATTACAAATGAAAAAATGTTTACTCTTTATCTTAATGATCAGTTTGATTACCACAACAGCAATGGCTGCTGGTAATGAAAAAAAAGTTGCGCTGGTCATGAAAGCCCTATCCAATCCTTTCTTTATTAAAATGGAGGAAGGTGCCAGGCTGTATGCCGAAAAGAACAACATTTCTTTTGAAGTTTTTGGTGTGGATAGAGAAACAAATGTCAAACGACAGATTGGCATTCTTGAAAACCTGATTGCCAGAAAATATGGGGCCATTGTTATTGCCCCTACAGATTCAAAAAAATTGATTCCAGTTTGCAAAAAAGCCCTTGATCATGGCATTGTGGTTGTCAATATCGATAATCCTTTTCACAAAGATACCATGAAAAAAATGAAAATATCTATTCCTTTTGTGGGGTCTGATAACTATCAGGGTGCTTGCCTTGTGGGCAATTATCTTAAGAAAAAATTGGGCAGCAAAGGACGTGTTCTTGTTATAGAAGGCATTAGCGGTGTTGAAAATGCTGAATTAAGAAAAAATGGCTTTATTGACAGTATTACTGAAAACAGTAAAATTAAAATCGTTGACAGCAAAAGTGCCAACTGGCACACTGATGAAGCCTTATCTTTGGTTACAAAACTTATTCAAAAACATGCGCAAATTGATGCTATTTTCTGTGCCAATGATAGTATGGCTATCGGCGCAATCCAATCTCTGGATATGTTTGGACTTACCGGCGATATATTTATTACCGGTTATGACAATATTGAGGAAGCCCGCCTGGAAATGCGAAACAAACGCATGCATGCCACTGTTGAACAACATCCTGAATTGATGGGAGAATATGGTGTTATGCTGGCTTCTCAAGGAATGCAAAACAAAAAAATCCCCCCATTAACAAAAACGCCCCTTGATCTTATCACCTATGACTGTTTTGATAAAAAAGTTTCCCTGTCACTGGCAGATGATACGCCTTTTTTTAAATCATTACTTAAAGGTGCGTCTGATTCTGCTGCTCTGTTTGGCTTAAAATTATACACCGCGATTGCCAATAATGATGATGCTACACAACTGGTTGATATCCAATCTTTTATTGAGAAAAAATCAAATATTATTATTATCAATCCCACCCATGCTGAAAGCGTGTCACCAGCAATTGAATTTGCACATGCTGAGGGAATTCCAGTCATGACTGTGGATCGAAAATCTGCTATACCTGAAAAAGTGGTCTGTCATATTGAATCCAATAATGAGGCTGGAGGTCAAATGGCCGGGCAGTATATTGCCCAAAAACTCAATCAAAAAGGAACAATCCTTGAACTCGAAGGTGCCCCGGGCACATCTGCCGCACATGATCGCGGTAAAGGCTTTAATAATACAATTAATAAATATCCTGGTTTGAAAATTGTTGCCAGAGAGGTGGCTTTTTTCAATCGTGATAAGGCACGTGATGCCATAATTCATATTCTAAAAAAAAATATCAGTGTTGATGCGATTTTTGCACACAATGATGAGATGATTATTGGTGCAATACAGGCGCTACAAAAAATGAATAAACCATTGCCTGTTACAGTCGGTTTTGATGCGATCCCTGAAGCGATTGCAATGGTCCAAAAGAATCAACTCTCTGCAACAATTGCACAGAATCCATACAAAATGGGCTTTTTGGCGATAAAACATGCCGCACAGTATCTTCAAGGAAATTCGCTTGAACCTGTTGTCCTTGTAGATTTATTGGTAATCAATCATTAATTGGAATTGAAATGATTGTCAGTACAAAACAACGTTTTTATCTGATTGTTGGTCTGTTGATACTAATTTTTTGCGTGGTATACATTGAACTGGCTATATTTATCAAAGAATTATCCACCGGTGCAGAAAAAGTACAAAAGGCAGCTTATATTGAGAAAGATATTCAAAAGGTAAAACAGGATTTCTGGAAACTACGTTTTTGGGAACGTGCGGTACAAACTCAGAGTCATGATGAAGCTGAACAGCAGTTTGGTATCACTATTCAGCAGATTCGTGAACAATTGGATAATTTTAATGCCAAACCATTTGATCAAGAATTTGCTGGAAAAACAAAACCGGTTAATGAAGTTCTATCGCGTTATGAAAGAGCATTTAATCGGCTGACACAGTTAGAAACCGATCAACGTTTGTGTCGCACAAAGGTGGATTCAAGTTTTCAAGTACTCAGCTCTTCCATTTTGAGAACCAATGATTCTTCACTCCTTAAACCCCTCCTAAACCTGGATCGCTTTTTGGATCGATACATACATAATAAAGCCAGCTCTGAGTATCAGGCTTTGCAAATGGTTTTTTCATTTTTTACAAAAAAGATTGAAAAAACTGACATTATGGATGAGCGCATGGATGCCTATCTTCAGAAACTTGGCAAACTCATCAAACAACATTTTCAAATTGAAAAGGAAATGCGTGTGATCAATCATCAGTTTGATGATTTGAGCTTGGAATTAATGGAGCGCTTTTCGATTATTTCTCAAACTGCTGAAAATTTGGGCATTCAAACCATTGACATGGGAAATCAACTCCAAGAAAATATTTTTCGGTGGATGATTATTTCCATCACTATTTCAGCCATTACCTTACTGTTCATTATTGATATCATTGCAAGAAAAGTAATCAAACCCATTCGCCGCCTTTGGGAAGTTGTCATGCAAGTTCAGGCAGGGGCTGAACAGGCACGTTTTCATTCCAAATCAAAAGACGAAATTGCGCATCTCGGTTTTGCATTGAACAGTATGCTGGATACAATCAATCAGCATCGCTATCGGCTGGAAGAAATTGTGAATGAGCGTACAAAAGAATTGACAAAAACCAATGACTTAATGCGCCTTGAAATTGAACAAAGAAAACAGGCACAGGAGATGGCCGATAAAATGGCCTTTGAAGCCGAGGTTGCCAACCAGGCCAAAAGTGCCTTTCTCGCCAATATGAGTCATGAAATCCGAACGCCCATGAATGCTGTGATAAATATGACTGATTTGGTATTGGATACCCAACTTGATGATAGTCAACGTGAATATTTATCTATTATTCGAACATCAGGTAATTCTTTGCTTGGCATTATCAATGATATTCTGGATTTGTCAAAAATTGAATCAGGTAAACTGGAACTTGAACAGGTTCCATTTTTTGTTCAAGATATTTTTCATTCAATTGCAGACATGTTTCGAGACAAGACCGCTCAGAAGGGGGTAGAGTTAGTGATTCATATTGCCCCGAATGTTCCAAACCATCTGGTCGGTGATCCCCTTAGATTGAAACAGATTATTGTAAATTTAACAAACAATGCCATTAAATTTACTGATCATGGTGAAATATTTATTCAGGTCATGGTTGTCCAGCAAACATCTCTGGAAGCCCGCCTGGTCGTTTCTGTAAAAGATACAGGCATTGGTATTTCAAAAGACAGTCTGAAAAAATTATTTGATCCTTTTACCCAGGCTGATAATTCGACAACCCGAAAATATGGTGGGACAGGTCTTGGCTTGGCCATATGTAAACAAATGGTTGAATTGATGGGAGGACAAATATGGGCAGAAAGTATTGAAAAAAAAGGCAGCACGTTTACATTTACAGCCAGTTTTGGTCTTCAATCATATACCGAATTCGCTCCCAAACTACCTGATATTCAAAACAAGCGCATTTTGATTATTGATGACAATCCGCATGCCTTGATGGCTATTGATGAAATGATTCAATCTTATGGTTGCATTACTGAAACAGCGACATCAGGTGATGAAGCAATCGCAATTTTTTATAGCATGACCAACGCCCAACGTCCCATTCATATTATTTTTATGGATACACACATGCCATACGCTCGAAAAACCCTGGATAAAATGCAACAATCTCCTGAAATGAAATCAATACCTGTGGTCATGATGGGAGACATGCAATCTCAAAGTGAATACGAAAAACTGACAACAGAATTTATTCTTAAGCCTCTTATGATGCGTCGTTTATCAACTGTTCTTGAAAGAATAATTACAGGTAAATCTGTACCACAGGATATTGCTATTGAGAGTGAAGAAGCGGATAATCAAACCTATGATCATATTGCAATTTTACTTGCTGAAGATAATATATTCAATCGTCATGTTGCCCTTGAAATTCTTAAAAAAGCGACTTTTACACAGGTGGATACTGTTGAAAATGGCAAGCAAGCCATTGATTCTCTCTATAAAAAACAATACGATATCATTTTGATGGATGTTCAAATGCCTGAAATGGATGGTTTGACTGCCACACAACTTATTCGCCAACAAGCTGACTGGGAACATATTCCCATTATTGCCATGACTGCCAATGCTCTGAAGGGGGACAAAGAGCAATGCTTTGAAGCTGGTATGAATGACTATGTGTCAAAACCTATTGATCGAAAAGCATTTATTAAAACACTAAAACAGTATTGCAAGTCGGATGTTTCAACTTGATTGTTTTCTAAACAGGATAAACAATGAATTGAAAGGATTATGAATGAATCAACAGGTAAATTCAGATCAACATCATACAATAGATAACTTTGAAATCTTTTTTAATGCCATTCATGATTTTCTGTTTGTACTTGATAAATCTGGCAACATTGTTCATGCAAATGATAGTGTTTTTAACCGATTGGGGTACACATCTCATGAGATCATTGGTCAATCTGTTTTGATTGTTCATCCGCCGGAACAACGTGATTGCGCTCTAAAAATTGTTGAATTGATGTTAAAAGGTGAGGATGAAATTTGCACAATCCCACTTATCACAAAAGATGGCCGTTTGATTCCTGTTGAAACCAGAGTTTCATTTGGAAATTGGAATGGAGCGCCTGCACTGTTTGGTGTTAGTAAAGATGTGACTCAGATAAAAAATTCTGAGGAAAAATTTAGATGTGCATTTAATAGCAATGCTTCATTGATGGCAATTTGCAATATCAATGAAGGAAATTTTATTGAAATTAATCAATCGTTTATAGATATTACCGGCTATTCAAGAGAAGAAATCATTGGACATACAGCCAATGATTTAAATTTATTTGTATACCCGGAGCAGCGAAACTTTATTCGAGAACGATATCTAAAGGAAAAGTCTGTCAGAAATTTTGCGATCAAAATTCAGTCAAAGGATGGTCGAATAATTGATGGTTTATTATCTGATGATCAAATTGACAACATGGGGGCCCAGGACTGCTGGCTGACAGTTATGACAGATATTACCAGGTTAAAACAAACTGAGCAGGAACAAAAAAGATTAAACGATATTTTGCATCAATTAATTGCTCTGGCTAAAAATTTTTTAAAAGTTTCTCCTGGCACAGAAGACAAAACAATTGATAAGGGCCTGGCGGCCATCGGAAAACTGATTCACGCCGATCGTGCCTATCTTTGTTCATACAATTTTGAAAATCAAACCATGTCAAACACCCATGAATGGTGTAATCATGGGATCAAGTCAGAAAAAGATAATCTTCAGCAAGTTTCTTTATCAGCATATGAGGGATGGGTAAAAAAACATCTATTGGGAAAAATCAATCATATTCCGTCAGTAGATCATTTACCTGATGTTCATTTGAAAGATATTCTTAAATTACAAAAGATAAAATCTCTGGTAACCATTCCAATGATGCAAGTTGACCAATGTACTGGTTTTGTTGGCTTTGATGCTGTCTTGAATGAACGTGAGTTCAGTCAGAATGAAATTGATTTATTGAGCTTGCTTGCAGAATTGATTGCAAATTTTAAAATTAAATTAAAAGCCGAGCAACAACTGGCCATGATGAACGCGAAACAACAACAATTGCTGATTAAAGCGGAACAGGCTGCAGAAGCAAAAAGCATGTTTGTGGCCAATATGTCCCATGAAATTCGAACCCCTTTAAATGCTATTCTGGGTTATGCTCAAATTATGGACAGAGAATGTGGTTCCTGTGAACATAAAAGTAAAGGGCTTTCTGGTATTACAAAAAGTGGTGAACACTTACTGGAGTTAATTAATGATATTCTGGAAACCATCAAAACCGATGTGCATGAAACACCAATCAATCAAGATACCTTTGATATCCAGTTATTGGTCAAAGACCTATGTAATATCTTTTCTAAACGTCCTGATGCCAGAGACATTCATATTTCCTGTAGTTTTTCAAAAGACTTTCCACCTGTAATTATTTCTGACAAAGGAAAAATTAGACAGGTGCTATTTAATTTAATTGGTAATGCTGTTAAGTTCACTGAAAAAGGTTCAATTGCTCTGACAGCTTCTGTTATTAATAAAAATAAGAATAAAGCAACGTTCAAATTAAATATTAAGGATACAGGTGATGGGATATCCAAAGATCACATATCCAAAATATTTGAACCATTTGAACAATCAGAATCAGGGTACAAAGCTGGAAAGGGAACAGGACTGGGACTTCCAATCAGTCAACGATATGCACGCGCATTGGGGGGAGACATTACTGTTGACAGCCAGGTTTCATTAGGAAGTACCTTTTCATTTTGTTTTAAAGCAATGATTGATCCATCTTCAGAAATAAACAAAAAAATAAAAACCATAGATAAAGTCTGCGGTCAAAAACAAAGAATACTCGTTGTTGATGATGACAATTTTAATCGTGAGATGCTCTGTGCCATGCTTGAGAACACTGGCTTTGAAACAATAGATTCATCATCAGGCAAGGAAGCACTTGAAAAAATATCGAATATGGCTTTTGATGCGGTTTTTTTGGATAAACGTATGCCGGAAATGGATGGCTTTGAAACCCTTCATCGTATTCGTGAAATGCATTCACCTGAAGACCTACCGGTGATTATTATTACAGCATCTGGGAAAATTGATGCTGATATTGCGAAAAACGAGGGAGCGAATGCTTTTCTCCCAAAACCGGTTCATCGAGAGAAAATGCTCGAAATTATTCAACAACTAATTGGTACAACCTATGATTATCATGAAACAGAAGCAGAAAAAGAAACGTATCGGGATGCAACATCAGATATTCGTTATTTGACTCAAGAAAAACGAGAGGCTGTCATGGTGTCAATCCAAACAGGCAATATTGTTGAGCTTCGCAAAACAATCAGGCATATTGAAAAAGACCTTCCCGATCTGGCCAGAATTCTTTATGAAATGGCAGATCGCTTTGATTATGAAGGTATAGATCAATTATTTTCATCAAACAATTTAAAAATTTGAAAGGAAAAATATGAAAGCACAAAACACAATTATGATCATAGATGATGAACCTGATAATCTGAAAATACTCGAATCCATGCTGTATCAGGAAGGCTTTATCATTGCTGCTTTTCCTGAAGGTGAAATGGCATTGAAGGCTGCATTGAAAAATCCACCAGATCTATTACTTTTGGACATACGCATGCCTGCTATGGATGGCTTTACTTTATGCAAAATCTTTAAAAAAAATAAATTATTAAAAGACGTTCCGATTATTTTTTTGAGCGCATTGTCAGATTTGTCTGATAAAGTGAAAGCATTTGATCTGGGAGGTGTTGATTATATTACCAAACCTTTCAGTGAAAAGGAAGTTATTGTTCGTATCAGGACACATCTTCAACTCAGGGAGTATCAACTTCATCTTGAAGAAACTGTTAGAGAAAGAACCAAAAAGCTGTCTGACGCTTATAAACGCCTGAAAATCTGGGATGATACCAAAAGCATGTGGATGAACATGCTTGCCCATGAAATTCGTACACCGCTAAATGGCCTTTTTGGTGCAACTCAGCTTCTTCTGGTACAAACCCCTGATAGTGATTCTGTATTAAAAAAATTAATGTATTCTTCAATGAATCGTATTAACAAGCTGATTGATGATGCCATGATAATGGTACAGATCAAAGTGAACTCATCAGTATTTTTTTCTAAATTGATGGATGTAAATTTGCAATCTTGCATCAGAGAAATGCTTCCTGGCATAAATTCGTCTGACATACCTATTGAATTTTGCCAAAAACCGGATCTTGATTTGAAAACCCATGCGGACTATAACTTGATATATCGTGCGATTAAGGAAATTATTATTACCGCAACCAAATGTCTGTTGCCTGGAAACAAGTTAATTATTGAAATGAACAAACAAGATAAATTTCAATGGATTCTTTTTAATGGTGTCGGTAATTTGCTCAATGATAACGATATGAGTACTTTCTTTTCGCCATTTGGTCAGCAAACCTTGTACAAAGAAGAAGCAGATTTTGGATTGGGACCAGCTCTTGCAAAAAGTATTATTAATATCTTTCAAGGGAGCGTGTATGTGAAAAATGTGAAAGAACAGAATAAATTTGTTATTGAAGTTTGCTTTCCAGTTGATTCAAATAAAAAAAATGATTGCTAAGTCCCACATTATTTGAACCCATTATTTTTGAAAATTTTCGGATATAATGATATGGTTGTTATTAATTATTGATAAACAAAACAAGACCTTTGAAGGTGAAAAGCTGCTGAGCTTCAATTGGGCGCATTCCCAAAAAGTCGGACGTTTTTCTTAGCCCTGAAAGGGAATTGCCGTCAGACTAAGTGCAAACTCGCTCCAGTGCTCGTTCCCAGGCAGAGCCCTGACTTTTACCCATATCTTTAAACAGACAAATAAAACCGTTCACTTTTTATGGACAGTGAATGGTTGATTATTTATTTTTCATTATATTATTTTTGACCAGCAATAGCCAAGATTTCAGAAATAACAATTTATCAAAAACCATAAGTAAGCGATCATAAATTTTCGGGTAGATCGTAGTAATCGAAATCCAACCAATGTCCGAAACCAATGTAGGGGCGAACCTTGTGTTCGCCCTCCGAACAACAATCGTTTGCGAACCTATGCCC
>Ga0272440_1000518_pt1 | contig 32441 bp, 9 predicted proteins | sample SSMMMBAug17_FD_192440 | JGI IMG/M metagenome (GOLD analysis project Ga0272440, IMG submission 192440) | Marine sediment archaeal communities from Little Sippewissett salt marsh, Falmouth, MA, United States - SSM-MMB-Aug17 | ecosystem: Environmental > Aquatic > Marine > Wetlands > Sediment ... | reverse complement strand
AAGATTGCTTGTGGTTAGTTATTTAAAATAGCTTATTATTAGCTTTTTTATACCTGACTTTTTATTAAAAGGGGTGGTCAATTTTCGGTTATCACAGGTGGTCAATTTTCGGTTGTCATTTCTAGTAGCTGGCAAGATTCATATTTTTATTGCCGTGCTGCATATCGCGGGCATAAGTCCCCCAGTCATAGTATTGGAGCAGTTGGCTTTCGTCTTGTTAAAACTATAAGTAAGCGATAATAAGTTTATAGTGGCTAATAGGGTCAGACCAGAAAATTATTTTTAACCCCTCGGATTTATTAGAATAATTTTTGTAAACCAAGTTTTTTGCTTTTAAATGCCTCATTTTGATATTTAAAGTGGTTGGGAAAAAAAATATTCAGGCGGCAGAGTATTTTGTTGACTATGATCCAGGAGAAGGCAATGCAACACCCCTTGAAATAAAAATGGCAAAATTGATGTTTCCAATATTGATACGTCCGATTTACCTGTTGGAATGAATCGTTTTTTTTGTGCGGATGCAAAACACTGAGGGTGATTGGGGCCCTGCACGACAGTTTGATATTGAAGTTGTGGAGCGCCCAACCATGCAGGCTGCGGATTATTATTTTTATGAGTTTTGATGGGACATGTTTGAGTACAACGTGTAATATTCCCTGTTCTGAGGTGCAGTGTGATGTGAACGCTGATGGTAAATGTACGCCGGCGGATGCGTTTTGTATAATGAATAAGTATATGCAGGATGCGAATTGTATTGATGGGAAGTAGGTTGAGTTATTCGCTTTTCAGCCTTGATCATCGTTTCGGCCACTTCTTTTGAACGTGTCTTACCGGTAAGCATGCTTGACTTGTGGATTATTCACAATCCCGCTTGCTAACGCGCGCGGCTCTGATTCGGTAACGCGCGGCTCTGATACCAGGCAAGCTTATAAATCAGAGCCGAGCGTTACCGAATCAGGGCCGCGCGCGTTAGCAAGCGGGATTCTGAATAATTCATAAATCAATCAGTCAAGCACGATTACCGAAAGGACACTTTTGGACTCCAGTCGTTCAAAGAGCAATCGCAAGAAAATGGCCGAAACGATGATCAAGGCCCGCTTTTACTTCGTTTGTGCTTATTGCCAGATAAGGTGATTTCCGAAAAAGAATATACCAAAAATCAAAAAAATCCCACAGAACGAACGTCGAGACGTAGCATGCTACGTCTCGACGTTCGTTCTGTGGGCAAAATTCGAAATTTTGGGATATTCTTTTTCGGAAATCGCCTAAGCCAGTCTCAAGCATTAAAAAGTGAAACAAAAATTGTCAATTCAATCAATTTGAATTATCATGCTGAGTCTCTTCGTGCATGACTTCCATAATTAATCGGTATCGAAAAGGCATGTCTTTTCTCTACAGTGCGTTTGTGCTACGCGCCTATAGACTTTAAGATAAAGATTTTGGCAAGGCGGCGCAAGGAGATAGTACTATAGTACATCGACGAAGCGCCAACGCAGTCCAAAATCTTTATCTTAAAGTCTATATGTCCGAAACCAAAGCGTTTAATATGCGCTTAGGGCGTATCTGTAAAAATCTGAATAATTTCATAACCAATCGTTTTAATCAAGTCGATACGTCGCACCTGTCCAAGCCCATCAACCTCAACCATTTCCTCATCATAAGGATCTCTGTCAGGATAGGTCCTGTTGGAAATATCTTTTACCGCAAAATAAATTTTAATACCGGGCTTCAGTCTGGATTCATCTTCAGGTTCCAGTTTCAATAATCCCCATAGCTGATTATACCCGGTGGTCGGTTTTTTAATTTGCCCTTTGATATCTGTTGCATACGTAAAATCGAGATTTGGCGCCTGAACAACTGTGCAAAGCTTTGTTTTTGAATAGCTGGCATTTGTAATGGGTCTAAAGGAATATCGGATTTCATAGGTTGCGTGGCATCCATTGCCCCGATATTTATCGCAAAATCCAATATCAAATTCATGGGTTTCTGGATTATAGCCAAGCCCCAAATTTGAAATGGTTTCATCGTTTTCTGGCTGATGGGATTTAAAAAAGGCAAAATGATCCAGATAAACTGGTGTTGGAAAATTGTAATCCCCCAACTGAAGTCGGAGCGCAAAAGCGACTGTTCGATTGAAATATTCCACTGCATTGCCTGGGTAATCGTGTCCACCAGCGCGGTAGTATTCATATGGGAGCGGGTTTCCATTGTCATCGACAGGTGCGCCGGTATTGTTTCTCTGGGGATGCGCATCAATGACCAGATGGGTCCAACCGCCCATACCAATATTGCTTAACCAGTGATAATAATGATCTTCTTCACTGGTTTCTATGTAGGGATAATACTGGATGGTTCGGATCGGAAAAGAAGAATTTTCATGACTGCCTTTTGGGAGAAAAATCCATACACTCAAACGATCTGCGCCCTGAGCTTCTTCAAATATGCGTGTTTTGGAATCCGCAAATTTGACATAGAATTGTTCATCGGCAAACAATGGTATGGTTGAATAGGGCGATTGGCCTGATTCGATATATGCATCAAACTGGCTTTTATAGAATAATTCCATCCCAGAATACGCGATTGTATTATCAGGCAGTTGATATGCACCGCCAGTAAAGACAAATTCTAAACAGCCTGTACCACGTGCCGGCATTTGTGTATTGATATCAATATAGCTATACCGCATGACACGCGGTCTGCTTATATTTTTATATGGAAAAAAAGCCTTATGAAATCCTTCAGAATCAGGCCTTGAATAAAATCCGCCCACTTCTGTCATTTTATATACAGGATTTTTTTCAGGACTTCGATATTCCCAATTGTCAAAGCCATCATTAATATCGCCTGTTTCCGCATCAAAAGACAAAAAGACAGTTTCTTTTGGAAGGGCCACGCTGCATCCCAAATCATCAACAGGCGTTTGAAAAGGGGTATCAGGGCATTGATCCTCAGCATCTAAGATACCATCATGATCTTTATCCGCTTTGGAATGATTGAGATCATTATTTATCAGAAATGGTCCCATATCCCAATTTGACCTTCCGCGAAAATTCATAAAGGTATCAATCGGGGTATCAGTCACTGATGGCATCCAGTTTGGATAATCTTCCATTTCATAAGGATTGATCCCTTTCCGCTTTATGAGAGATTTTTGTTGTATTGTAAAACTTTTCTTAATTTTATCAATATCTTCTAATGAAATATCATTGGGAATAAGTGGTTCTGGCAGTTGAACATAAAAAGGTGCAATGGATGGATAAACACTGCCCGTCTCATCAGTATAGTCAATTTCTGTTGCAGTGATATTGTCGTAATAGAGATTATAGCCTTTGAAAAATGGATCAGGTAAGCCATCATTTCGATTTCTGAACATGCTGGCTTTGATACCATCACGCTGGGGCTGATTATGTTGAAAGATATTATTCAGCAGATTGACTTTTCCGACATCATAAACATGATCCATAAACATCATGGCAGATCGAACCAGGGGCCCGCTGTTTTGATAAAAGAGATTATTGTAAACCCATATATCATGAGAATCAATAATTTCCAGCGGCGCATCGCCTCGGATAAACATAAATATATTGTTTCTCACTACTGTATGACTGTTGACACATGTTAAACCATCCTGGGCGTCATTTTCATGTGTGCCAATCCCCACACCGCCCGGGCCATACCCCGCCCCTTTTGAATCATCAATACCGGCTGATGGGCCAAATATATTATTTTCAATGAGCATGTTTTCAACATCAATTTTGCCATACAACAGCCAATGACCGCCTTTGTCTGTATGAAACAGCCAGCTATTGCGAATGACAATGTTTCTGACAGGGGACCTGCCATCTCTTCTGGGCATACTGCCAAAAATATCAATATTTTCCTGAAAAGGTGCCGCCTTTTCTTCCGGGCGGCTGGCGGGATTATAGACAATTAAGTGATCCAATAGTAAATTTTCAATATATCCGGATACTTTAATGCAATCGCCATCAAAGGGTGCATCATGAATGATGCAATGGGTAATGGAAATATTTGATGCATGATACAGGCGGATCAAGCCAGATTGTCTTCCCGCAGAATCATCATCGTAATTGCCATAAATCTCAAAACCCGATATTTCTGCATTCACTATGGGTGCGTCTTCTTCTCCAAGAAAAAATACACCATTATTGGCTTCAGTATGAATTTTTGTTTTTTTAGAACCTTCAAGCCCCAAAACACGCGTATTATTTTTAATGTATATTTGATTTTCAACATAGGTTCCTGGAAAAACATAAATGCTTTGCCTGTTTTCACCAGATAGCTTTGACAATGCATGCTTGATAGATCGGCATGGGTTGTTTTTATCACCGCATAAGTCAGTATCCATGCCAGTTTGTGCCACGTATATGCCATTTTCAGGCCAGGGTGGATTGGGCCAAAATGTGGTTTCAATAGATTTTGGGATGCCATATTCAAATGCCCCAATGTCTAGGCCATTATCAATGGCATGCCTTTCAGTGTAATCCAGATCTTTTTTGTATTGATACTCTGGCTGATAATCTTCTGGAATGGATTCAATTAATGCAGTATCTTTACAAGGTGAATCAGATTGCAAATGAAAATTATCTTGCGCTTCATCCATAAATAGCGGACTGTCTCCTGTTATTGACCGGATAAAAAATTCAGTGTTTTTGATGGATGTTGATAACCAGTTGTTTGAACCGCTTAAATTTGAGGAACCAGACAATAGGTCATAACTGATTGAAGATTTCAGGTAGAAAATATTATTATATGCCTTGACAAAGGAATTGTCTTTTGAAATTTTGAAAACCCGATGTGCGCCCCATGTTTTTGTATCTTTAATAATACAGGTGTTATTGTAAAAATAAAGGGTTCCCATGCGGTTTGTGTCTGGCTGATCACCGCCAAAATGAATCATGACAGAATTATCTGACTGATCGGGTTTGATAATTGTATTTCCATAAACCCATGCATCATAGGCGATGACATCAGATACCTCATAGTCCTCTACCAGATCCAATTGCGCATTTCTTCCCCCTTCAAGCCAGTTATAGCGAAAAATAAATTTTTCAGCCCGAGATTTGACCTGTTGGCCCTGACTCAGGAGTTCTCCGATATAACAATACTGAACAATAATGGTATTGCCATTTCGCCCGGAAAGATACATATTATGAATGAATGAGTTCTCAAAGCTACAGACACCATTTTGATCAATACAACAGGATTCGATCAGCACATGATGGGTTTCTTTTCCTGTCTGGATACCATTTCCATTATCATGAATAAAACAGTTCCTGATCGTAATATCGTGCCCATTTTCAATGCGAATGGCGCTGGCATTATCGTTGTAGGCGTGTGTGTTTCCACTGCTATTCATAAAATTTTGCGTATTATTGGCATTTCGAATCTCAAAGCCTTCAATAATGACATTGCCTGCCGATTGATCATCCTGCCCAAGTTTGATGATCTGTCTTTCATCGTTGGTGCAAACATATTCAGAAGAACTGGCAGCACCCATACCATCAAGAACAGGCATTTTTCCTGATGGGTCTGGAATACCGATGATCCGAATGGGGTGTTCACTGCTTCCATTTCCCATGATCAAGAATTTTTCATGATAAGGATCTGCTTGATAATAGACATGGATTTCATCACCTGGCATTAAGTCATGGGTGGGACAATCAATAATATGTTCAAAAGTCATACCCGGGCCAACTTTGAAAATTCTGGATGTTTCAGAACTGGGACACCCCATTGAATCAACAGGTACATCTGCTGGGGTAAAAGGACAGTAGTCAACAGGATCTCTGATGCCATCATTATCCGAATCCTGCGCAGCGCATCCTTTTGGATTTACAGAAATTTCTGGGGGTGTATCCGGGCATTCATCAATCACATCAAGAATGCCATCATGATCTTCATCTGGAAGATCCAGGCCATATTCAAAAGCTCCAATATCAATATAGCCATTAATGGGAATTCTATGTTCAACAGTCATGTTTTCTCCCATTTGGGCATTCAAGGGGCTGGTATGTAGGACTAATTGATTGCGAACACCTTTGTCAATACATTGAGAATTTATCATTAAATGATAGTGACCTTCTTGAAAATCGACAAAACCCGGATTTTCTCCTAAAATAGTATCAGTTAAATATTCATTGGGATCTTCAATATTTAAAGACATCCAGTTGTTTTGACCGGACAGTTTTGTTGATCCTTCGATGAGATTATATGTGCTTGCAGTATTGATGTAAAAAATATTGTTATCAGCTTGAATTTCAGGTTTTTCACCAGAAACATTAAAAAGCCTGCGTGTTCCCCAGGTTTTGGTATCTTTGATAATACAGGTGTTATTGAAAAAATAAAGCGTACCGCTTCGATTAGAACCTTGTTGATCTCCTCCAAAATGAATGACAGATGAATTTTCTGAATCATCAGGTTTGACAATGACATTGCCATACACATAGACATTGGCTTCGCTGTCCATGTTGTTAACGTCCTCCACCAAGTCCAATTGTGAATTTCTGCCCCCTTCAATATGATTGTAACGAAATATAGCGTTATGTGCCCTTGTTTTTGCTTGTTGACCATTACTTAAAAGCGCACCAATAATGCAAAATTGAACAATGACTTCACTGTCGTTTTCACCAGATAAATATAAATTATGAATGTATGCATTAAACCAGGAACAAACACCATTATTGTGAATATGGCAGCGTTCAATAATCAGTTTCATTTGATTGTCTGTTGTGCCACTTTGAATACCATTCCCATTGCTATGAATTTGACAATTTCGAATGGTGATATGTCTGCCATATTCAATTCGAATTGCGCATGCATTATCCAGGTATTTTTTTTCATTTCCTTTGCCATCAAAAAATGTCCTTGTGTTATTTGCATTTTTTAATTCAAACCCTTCAATAACAATATAATCTGCTAAAAGATCACTTGCCTGGCCCACTTTAATAATCTGTCGATCTTCATTCCAGCAGTTTACATTTTCATGTGTAACTGCCTGACTGCCATCAATGATTGGCAAATTACCATTTTCATCGGGAATGCCTTTTAGAACAATGGGTTCAGATTCAGTTCCCTGTCCATATAGTAAGAATTTTTCGACGTATGGTTCCGGTTTATAAAAAACATGGATTTCATCACCTGCTTTGAGATCATAAGTCGGACAATCTATTATTTGGGCAAATGCTTTTTCAGGACCCACTTCATAAACAACAGAACCAACAGGACAGCCTTCATTGTCCACTGGCGTATTCTGAGGCGTATTGGGGCATTGATCCAAATCGTCTGAGATTCCATCATTATCAGAATCGTTAACTTGTTGATGACATCCTATGGCATCAACCAATACACCTGATAGAGAACCAGGGCAGGCATCCAAAGAATCAATGATACCATCAGCATCTGTATCTTGTATTGGACATCCAAAAATATTGACAGTTTCACCTGAAGAAGAGTCAGGACATTCATCAAAGCCATCAATAACCCCATCATTATCAGAATCTTCACCAGTAAATTCATAACGTCTCGGAACAATATTATAGTTGGGACATCCTTCGTTCAAATAATTGGGTATTACTGATCGACTCATGTATTGATCCCAGGCAGCATGCGCAGCATTGACATTGACATCAACCGCAACAGCAAGCGCGGGTTGAATCATTGCTGGCGGCGCAGATGCCCAGGGTTTGCCGATAATCTCGCCAATCTTTCCATAATATGTCAGGCCCTTTTGCTTTAAATAGTCTGCCATTTCCTGGGAGTTACACTGAAAACCGCCATCATCTAAAACACCATCACTTTTGCTGTTATCATAGACATCTTTCATTGATTCATAGCGTGGTCCAGTGTCTGTATCTGCTACTTTCAATTGATCATTTGATGAAAAAATCCAGCAAAATTTATCTCCACTGGTCAGGCGATGCACTGGAAATTGGGCTTTCCATGATAGTATGGGCCAGGTTGATGTAAATCCCAAATCAAAAAGATAAGCCATCCCCCAGGTCAAGTAGTCGTCTTTGTAGACAATGCTGTTGGCTTGGTTTAATGTACTGCAACCCAAATTATTTGACTGATCCCCTAAAAAGGCGTTGTGGTAGTAATTGATATTGGCCAGTAATTTTTGGGTAAAATAGGATTTTAAGGGATGATCTTCAGGCGTAATATATGCGGCCTGGCCCAATGTTCGAAGCGAAAAAGCAATGTCGGCATCATCACCTTTAATGATTCCTGCTGAAAAATCTCTGTCTGATGGCGCATCATGAATCATACAAAAATTGGTCCAAAAATGGAGTTCTTCAAGAAAATAGTAATCTCCAGTTACCAGATAGGGAATGAATGTATAAGCGGGTTTTCGTGCCGGATCAACCAGATGCGGGTTGGTGCAGTCAGAACCCTCAGGGCATTTTGATGGGGCTTCAGATCGCTGTGTTTCTGGATTTACATGATCTTTCCAATGGGTGGTGCAATGGGGATAATCATCAATGGAAACAGGCAGCATGGTGTTTGAATCACGATAATGCAGAGGAAAACTTCCTGCAAGCTCAGCATTGCCAATCATTGCCTGTTTTATGCGGGGATCCATACTCAACAGATATTGTCCGGTCCATTTTAAAATGGGCCACATATCAGAACCATAAGTCCAGTTATTAATCAATCCTGCTGACATGGGGGTATTATTATTCTGCCATTCTGTCCTTGTTTTGCTAAGGACTGATTCTGGAATATTTCCAATTAATTCAGGATCAAAATTGGGGATGGCCTTGCTTTTTAACATGTAATGGATATCATGAGAAATATAATAAAATGGGTCATTTAAAATTTCTGAATATATTACATTCTGCCAGAACGTTTTTCGCCATCGCGCATGATGATAATGAACAAAATCATTTTGCTGATAAACCATATGATCATTGCTTTGTATGCTGATATCATAGGTAAAGTTTTTCGGATTATCTACATAAGTCCAGTTATTTTCAATAATAACAGCAGTTCTGACCCTTGGAGAATCTTTATAGGCACGAATATAGAAATGCGCAGATAAATGCGGATGATTGCGATAGTCAGATGTTTTCAGTGGCGCTGAAACATGCCATTCTTTGACCAATGGACCGGATAACCATGTTTTGATCTCTTTTATTTGAAGAAGATCTTTTGCATCTGCCTGATATGTTTTTCCATTTTCAATAATAGACACGCGTGTTTGATAGTTTGTTTGAATGAAATCAGATAAATAAATCGTTGATTCAGCATCATTTGCTGCCATCTGATTGACAAAAAATGATACTTTTTGCGGTAAATCATAAGGCAGTTCCGGTATGATCAGGCTGATAATCCCATGACGAAGGGAACCATCAGCATGAAATGCTTTTCTATCCAGTTGAACCGGAATTGTCTTTCCATTTTCAAAACGTGCAACGAAATGATCGTCGGGTTTCATATCTCCTTTTTTAAAGATATGACCAAATGAAAAGGGCACATTTGTCGACGCAACAAACGCTGGATTTATAAAAATGGTGTCCACAATATGTTGTTCAAATAAAGGATCTGTTTTTTCGATAATGGTTATTTGGGGTTCCTGTCCCCACCACATTACTTTTGTCCAGTTTGTAAATGGATATAAAGGACAATTCTTGCGAACAAATTTGATGTTTCCAACAGACATTGTCAAATCGAACATTTTCGGATTCTGCCCTGAATTATTAAAAACAGAAGCTGTGACACGAATACGTTCACATCCTTCATAAGCAACAACATAAAAAGCAGCTTGTATGGATTGTTCACTCCCTCCAGCGCCAATAAATGGGCCAGAAATCTGCCATTTTGAAGATATGGGGCCCGAATAAATTTGTGTGACCTGGTAGTTTGCAATCAATTCTTGAAATGATGCTTTTATGATATTGTCATTGCTTACAAGGACAATACTGGTATTAAAACCAGATGCCAACACATCATCCAGGGAAATATGTTTAGTGTTTAGCGGTAAATCAGAAGGAATTAACGCGATGGTTTGTGTCTCATTGGGATCAATACCCGGGATTATAAATGTGATATCTGCACTTTTAATGGACCCATCAGCATAAGTCGTTATATTATTCATTTGCACAGGCATTTCACTGGAGCTGTTTCTACTTTTTTGATGGTCGGAATGGGCATAAAGTGTTTTGGTTGAAGGGACATCGCCTTGTTTAAAATTGCAAAGAATAGATACAGGCACATGAGACTGAAACTGCCCTGAATTTTCTTGAATGGAAAGAACAAGGGCAGCATCCATCTGATGACTGTCAGAATCAGACAAGATTTGGAGAATCTTCACAATATCATCAAGATTAACAGAAGAATTCTGCTGTGATATATCATCGGGATCAGAAAGTTTTTGCAGGCCAATAATTGCATCAGTGAGATCGACCCTTGTATCAAGATTCATGTCGATAACAAAGCCTATATTTAATGCATTTGAGTCGTTAAATTGAAAAAAAATAAAACATAGAAAAAAGAACATTTTACAATTTTTTTTGAAAGCATTCATTGGTTTTCCTTTCTTTTCTTTTGTTTATCTTAAAGTCTATATGTTCGGGAAACAAAAGTTCTTTTACTTATCGGCAATTATCAACGAAAAGAAAGGATAGATTTGAAAAAGCTTATCCACCAGGCAAAGCACAACCACCTGAAATTGTATGTCCGCCTGGAAGTTTTGAGCGAAGGGCCGTACCTGAAGTTACTTGAAAAAAAGATTGGCGTTTTGCTGAGATTTCAGGAACAATCGAATTATTATAATATTTTTACAGTTGACCTATACGATTAAAACGTATAAATTAAAATATAATTATTCGTTGCAAACGTATAATATTTTCAAGACAATGGGGGCCTTATTTGGAGTAAAAATGTTAGAGTTACTATAGACTTTAAGATAAAGATTTTGGCAAGGCGGTGCAAGGAGATAGTACTATAGTACATCGACGAAGCGCCAACGCAGTCCAAAATCTTTATCTTAAAGTCTATATATCTATTATTCAAAAAGATATTACTGCTTTTCATGGTTAAAAAAACAGCCAGCTTGAATCAACATATTTGATTTACCTGGTATCAAGGTGGGGAAAGACAAACTGAATTTATTGGAAACCCTTTGAATTTATAGGGACAATAATCATGCAACATACAAAAAAGTTTCATCCTATAGAAAATCAACTGTCAGATGCTGAATTCAACCGATTGCAACAGATTACCCACGAACGTACTGGTATTTATTTTGGACCGAGACGACGTAATGAACTTCAACGTCACGTTCATACAATTTTAAAAAAACAAATTGTATCGGATATCAATTCACTATACCAAAAGCTTGTTCAACAGCCTACAAACAGTTCGATTTGGGATTTGTACATTGACACAATAATTGTTGGAGAAACCTATTTTTTTCGAGAAAAACTCTTGTTTCAAGCACTTCGTCAAAAAATACTGCCTGAATTAATCAAAAGACATCAGAATGATAAAACCCTTCGAATATGGAGTTCGGGATGTTCTACAGGTGAAGAACCTTATTCTTTATCCATTCTTTTGGATCAATTATTGGGGGCTGAAATTAACCTTTGGCGTATTTTCATTTTAGCGACAGATATCAATAAACCATCACTAAAAAAAGGGATTAATGGTGTGTTTCGAAAATGGTCTCTTCGACAGACACCCGGTAATATTACTGAAACATATTTTCAAAAAGAAGATGATTTGTATCGCATCAGAGAAGATATTCAGAAACGTGTCATGTTTTCATATCTGAATTTAAAAGATCCGGTTTATCCATCACTTGCCACCTGTACACATGCAATGGATTTAATATTATGGCGGAATGTTGCTATCTATTTATCTGATAACGTTATCGCTGATGTATTGAAACGATTTTATCAATGCCTTCTACCATTGGGTTATTTTAATATTGGTGCATCTGAAGCAGGGTATATGGGAGCAACACCTTTCATTTCAAAGCAATTTTCCGGTACATTTATTTATCAAAAAATTCCATCGACACAACCCAAACCCCAGCCCATAAAACCTGTTAAACAACCTGAACCTCCAAAAAAATATCGTTTTCAGGCGAATCGTCCCCCAAAAACCAAACCTGATAAACCTGATATAATGCCTGCAAAATCATTACTTGAACAGGCAAAACAATTTGCTGAGCAAAAAAACTACATTCGAGCGATAGATCATTTTCGGTCATATTTAAACAAAAATCCAGAAGATGCCGATGTATGGTATCAACTGGCGCGGATGTATGCCAATAGTGGTGATTTGAACCATGCAAAAGAGGCCTGTCTTTCAGCAATCAATACGGATCCACTATTTGTCCCGGCTTATTATATCAGAGGTTTGATTTATGAAGAAAATGGCGAACTTGAACTGGCCATTCAGGATTATAAAAAAACACTCTATTTAGATGCTGACTTTGTACTGGCGCATTATCATTTATCAATGGTCTATTTGCAGATTAAGGACGAAAAACAAGCAGAACGACATCGTGTTCATGCAATTCGTATTCTCTCCAGACGTCCAGGTGATGAGGTTTTGACTGGTGCGGATGACCTGACTGTTGAACAATTATTGGCGATGATTTCTTAGGAAAGATTTTGTGAAAGTTTTTTATTGTCCGGTTGTATAATTATTACAATAATACCAATAACAAAAAAGTATTATTCTTAACTTGCAGCGAATCAATCGTTGCAAAAACAAGGAGGTTAAAAATGAAAAAAATGCGTAAACTTTCCATGACATTACTGATGGTATTCACGTTCCTGATCCCTGCATTCGCAGGTATCGGAGCTGATGGAACACTCTATCTTAAGGATATCAATGCAGACAAACAGATTGGATTGCATGATATCCTTTATCAAATGCAGTTACTGTCAGGAATGCGTCAACTGAAATACGTTTCTGAAGCGGATTCCAATGGCCAAATTGTGATTGTTGCTGAAAGCGGCACAATTCAAGGCGTTGTTACTGAGGACACCGGTGATGCTGAAGTTATGCGCATCATTTCTGATGCATTAGTTGTATGTATTTCAGAAACTGGTGAAAGGTTTACCCAAAAATCCGGGGATGATGGCAGCTTTCGGTTTGAAAGCCTTCAGCCGGGCCAACATGTTTTAGCAGTATCCCAAGAGGGGTATTATGCCACCCGAATAAAGGTGGAAGTCGAAACTGAAACTGTTGCTAAAGTTAATGTCCGATTGAAAAAAATGGAAAATGCCTATGGCAAGGTTGCAGGTCAGGTTCTTACACCCAAACAGGATGGGCAGTTAAGACCTTTAGCGGGTGCGACAGTCACTATTTTGGTTATTCCAGAAAATTATGTAGACAATGTGGAAGACGCCAGTCTTGAAAATACTGAAACACCATTGCGCAAAACGCAAACTGATGAAGCTGGAACCTATGCATTGGGTGATATTCCAGAAGGGCGCTATTTTGTTATGGCCAGCAAAACTGGATATCAAAAAGTTTTAAGTATTGTCAGTGTTGTTGGCGGTGGTGTAAGTAAACGTAATATGGTGCTTTTTCCTGAGCTTTCTTCGGAAACTGGCGCTTTGATGGGTAAGATCGTTGAAAAGGCGCCACATATTAGTGTAGGCGCATGGGAAACGTATTATCCAGTTCAGGGCGCTGAGATCATTTTAGCAAATATTCAGAATGGTACTGTTTCAGAAACCATCCAAAGTGTTGTCAGTAATAAAAAAGGGATTTTTTCGTTTATCGATATTCCAGTGGGTGCTTACATGTTGACAGTTCGACATGCAAAATTTGAAGATTATCATCAGGAAATTGTGATAAAGCCCAGATCCAGCAGTTTATTGCCGGTGATCAATCCAAATGGTTCGTTAATAGGAATAGAAAGCGAAAATGTTACCAGTGATGATACGCAATGGACAATCAGTGACCCTGCCGATTCTGCTTATGCTTTTCTCAATATGATCCAAAACATTGGTTCAGGTTGTTTTTGTATTGATCCATACTTGAACTGGCATCAGGATACACAATTTGTGCGTATTGTTCTCACACGTAATGAATTGCCAGAAAAAGCCATGATTTCAGGACTTGTTTACACCATTGTTGGCGATGAGAATAACATTGAGGCGAATAAACCCATTCCAGGCGCAACTGTAGTTGCCGTGCCTTATTTTCCCTATCCAACATTGACCACTGAAATTGATGGCGCTGATGCTGCAAATCCAACATTTGCGCCACTACCAACGTTCAAAACAGAAACCAATGAAAATGGATATTATGAACTCCCGGATTTACCAATCGGATATCTTGTTGAGGGTAAATTAACTTACATTGTTGCAGTCTATGCGCCCGGTTTTGCTAGTAGAAAGGATGAGATCAATGTCATTCCTGGTGAAATTGTTGAGCATGATGTTGAACTGAAATCCGAAGGTGTCATTGCAACACTGGGTGGCCAGGTGTTCGATGGTTCAGTGAAATGCGATGATAATTCGGAAAAATGTTTTGTCCCCATAGAAAATGCCGATGTCACACTTTTTCCAATCACTGAAACCGGTGATATACTTCCTGTAAACAAAGGTATTCATGTTACAACTGATGGTGAGGGAAAATACTTTTTTCCCAGGCTGGCTGCCATTGAATATCAAATGATTGTCAATGCTGATAATTATCAACCTTTCAGACAAGAAATCAAACTGAAATCCGGTGAAAACGATCCTGTTAATGTTGCACTTGAACCACGCGAACAGGTATTGCGTGTAAAAGGTGTTGTGCTTACCCGATCAGAGGATTGCAGTGATGGTATTTGTGAAAAACCTGTTGCCGGTGCGATTGTATATGCCTATCCTGAGCGAACCGATGATTATTCATCCACCTATCATTATGCAAAAACATATACTGATGAAAATGGCATTTTTCGATTTTACAATGTTCCTGAAGACGATTATCATGTGGTAATCAGTGCCAGGGGATTTGAAAAATTTGAGGATGGGGTTCATGTGCCGCCCGAAGGCGTCTTTGAAGTGACTTTTTATATTACCCCAATTACCGAACAGGGAAGACTTAAAGGTCATGTTTTTAATGGTGCTGCCAATTGTGTGGGATCGAATTGCATTATGAACATTCCAGGTGCAGAAATTACATTGGTGCCGATTTTTTCAACAGACCCCAATATGAATATTGAACCCATGTTTCATACAATTTCCAATGAACGCGGCTATTACATTTTTGAAGAAATCCCTGCTGGAAAATATCAAATCACTGTACGTGCAGATATGTTCAAACCCTGGGAAGGCGTTATCGAAATCCCACCTGGAGCGGAAACTGTTCAAGATATTACATTGTTGCCAGAAAGTGAAATATCCACTTTAAAAGGCCATGTTTTTGATGGCAATACAGAATCAGGCGTCATGTCTCCAGTTCCCAATGCGACTGTTACCCTTGTCTCCATGAAAAATGCCACATGGATTGCTCCGGTTCGAACTGAAACTGATGAAGCAGGACAATATTCTTTCAAGGATATTCCATCTGGAGAATATCAATTAACTGTTCGCGCTGATAAATACCAACCTTTTGAAACCCAAATCTACATCCCTGCCGGAGAAACGATGGAAAAGGAGATATATCTGGAACATTTTGTTGGAGAAGCTGTTCTCAAAGGTATGGTGCGTGATGGTTCTGTTAGATGCGATACTGATAACGACCGATGTATTGTGCCCATTCCAGGTGCGCATATTCAGCTATATTTCTTAACACCTGATAGCAGCATGGCGATTCCGAATCTGGAAACAACATCAGATGATCAAGGTCTGTATAATCTTTCGGGTATTCCTACAGGTCAATATATTATGAGAGTCTGGGCTGATGGTTATCAAGAACGAAAGGACACCATTCAAATTGAGGAAACAGAAAATGAAATCGATATTCTGCTTTTTCCAATTACACCCATTGCACATCTCAAAGGCCAAATCCTTGATGGTCTTGTAGATTGCGAAGATGCCGCAGATTGTATCCTTCCGGTTGCAAAAGCACGCATCGAATTGATTCCAGAGATTGGTATTGAAAGTGTTCAACCCTATTACACCGAATCTGATGAAAATGGTTTTTATGAATTTATGGATATCCCTTCAGGTCAATATGTAATTAATATTAACGCAGAAAAGTATCAGGATCGAACAGAAACAATTGATATTCGCGAAGGTGTCAATGAGCGTAATTTTGAATTGATTCCTGCCATTCTTTGCGAAAACAATTCAAACTGTTCAAAAAGTGAATTCTGTGCAAAGCCCAATGGTGAGTGCGATGGTGATGGCATGTGTCGTCAGCGTCCTGAAGCATGTGATGATCATTACGAACCTGTTTGTGGATGTGATGGCCAAACCTATAGCAATGAATGTTTTGCAGCTTCAAGCGGCATCAACGTGCTTTACAATGGAGAATGCCGCCCGGAACCTGAATATGGTTTTCTAAAGGGCACTGTTTATAATGTCATTGATACCACAGTAAATGCCGCCAATACCAGGCAGCCTATCGCCGGTGCAGATATTTATCTGGTACAGGCGTTGTCTTCAGATGAATTGTATCAACCTCTAGAATTTAAAACACAGTCCAATGATGATGGCACTTATGCCTTTGAAAAATTACCTGTTGGAAAATACACAATTATTGTTCGCGCATATGGATATCAGGCATGGAAAGGTGAAATTGAAATTATCGAAAATGAAGCCACAATTAAAGATATATTCCTGGTGTCATTTTCAGCAGAAGCCTCTCTAAAGGGTGTTGTCAATGGCTTTGTTCCTGAGTGTACTGATGCCACAAATGACTGTTTAAAGCCCATTGGTGATGCCTTAATTGTGCTGACACCCCGCAACCTGATCACTGGCATATCTACTGAAGATCATATTGAAACACGCTCTGATAACAATGGCCAATACGTATTTGAATCACTGAAATCAGGTGAATACACCATGTCTGTTGAGGCGGCAGATTGGGAAATATGGGAACATCCTGTCACAATCCTTCCAGGAAAGGAAAACTATATTGATGTTGAGTTAAAACCCATTTCTGAACCCGCTGTTCTGGTTGGTATGGTACGAAATGGTGCTGTAGACTGTGATCCAAATGTGAGTGACTGTATTGTTGGTATTTCAGGTGCAATGGTTGTCTTAATTCCACAGGCAAATGATACAACACTTCAATCAATGACTGCAATTACTGATGATTCAGGGCAATTTAAGTTTGAAGGGCTGTCCATTGTTCGATATATAATTACAATTGAGGCTGACAACTATGAACCCAAAAAACTGGATTTAGATTTGGAACCCGGTTTCAACGAAATTGTTATTGAGTTAATGCCAGTGAAACAATGTAAAAATAATTCTGAATGCGATGCGGATTCATTCTGCAACAAACAAATTGGCGATTGTGAAAATGCAGCCGGTATCTGTACACCTCGGCCATATGAATGTATTATGATATATGCGCCTGTTTGTGGTTGTGATGGAAGAAGCTATGGAAATGAATGTATTGCGAGCAGTTTTGGTATGAATATTTTACATGATGGTGAGTGTCAATCTAATCAATAATAAATAAAAAATGGGGCGAATATTTATTCGCCCCCTTTATATAGTTTTGATATTTTTTAATATCCTGAAATAATGAAAAACATCTGGTTCCCACGCTCCAGCGTGGGAACATTCAGACCATCGGAATCTTTCGGCGCGACGCGCCCTACCAGGGTATCAATAAAACACCCTCGCATACCTGATGGATCCGCATTGCTATCAGTTTCCTCTGAATGGAATACCCATACCCAGTCTCCCTGCAATCTATTATTGTTTTGGTCAACTGCTGTTGATGCAATTCTTATTTTATATCGGGTGTCAGGTTCCAAAGTTGATGAAATAGGCTGAAATGTTGCAACAGTCACTTCACGATTATTAATCGTTTCTGTGGTATATTGTATTTTTTCTGATGCCAATGTTTCGGAATCAATCGCTTCTTCAAAAGAAATATCAATCGTGCCGGTATACATGAGCTTTGAAAATGTAACAGACAGTGTAATGGGAACATTGGCAGCAAGACCTGTTGCATTGGGTTCAGGATACGTTTTTAAAACTGTGGGCGGCATAGTGAGATCATCAATTGTGAGACAGCTATGATGCGCTGCATTCTGATGATATACTGGCCAGGGTGATGATGTTGACAATGACTCTTCATTCGTTCTGATTGCATACAGGTAATGATCAAAAGAGCCCACATACAATACCTTATTATTAATTACTGGTGATGAATACATCGGTCCATCTGTTTTATAGGACCATCGTATCCTGCCCTTTTCATGATCAATTGCATAAATCCAATGATTTTCAGATCCAAAATAGATGTAACCGGAGTTGTCCACTGCCGGTGAGGATAAAATATCAGCCGGATAGTTGTCAGCGTCAACACTGGTTGGAAATGTCCATTGTTCGTATCCACTGTAGCTCAGTCCATAAAGATTGTTATCATAAGAACCGATTAGAACCATTCCTATTGATTGACTTTTGATTATACTTGAAAACAATATGGGTGATGCATATGCCCCGCGTATCATTTCATGTTTCCATTTAATTGAACCATCTGGATTCAGGGCAAAAAGATTGATTGGATTTGCTGCACCCATCATTTCTGTGCCAACAACATAAATGCTTCTGTCATCACTGATTGATGGGGTTCCCCATATTTTTCCGCCAACATCAATAGACCATTGTAAATCACCTGTGTCTAAATCCAACGCATACAGACGATTATCATGAGATCCAATATAAATGGTACTGATTGTAACAGGATGATTGTAAGGCTGCGTATAATAAGTATAGTATACAATAGATGGTGATGATATGACACGATTTTTAGTGAAGAAAGACCATTTCCTGTGGCCATCAGGCGTGATGGCATAAAGATTATAATCACATGATCCAATGTAAATATTTCCTGATTTATCTATGGCTGGTGAAGAATAGATTTCTCCATGCGTATCAAAACTCCAGATTTTACGCCCATTAGTGGCATCAACTTTATATACATTTGAATCTTCAGAACCAAAAATAACTGTATCTGAGTAAACTGATGGTGAAGATGTTATACGTCCACCGGTTTGAAATCGCCATTTTTTGGAGCCATCGGGATTAATTCCAAACATGGCGCCACTGTCTGATCCAACATATATTGAACCATCCTGACCAATGGCTGGTGAGGATTCTATAACATCGCCTGTATCAAAACGCCATAAATAGGATGCAACATCAACAGTTATTCTATCTGGAATACTATAGATAGTTGGGTTCTTTTTCAAAAAAATGATACACTGCGGGTTAAACGTATCTCCGAAGTTGTAGGTGTGATTAAATGTCCCATCGGAACCCTCAATTTTTTCTGAACCATCATCAAAATCCATTAAAAATGAATATTCTCTTGGGTTACCTGATGGCGTAACATGACATCTAAGTTCAACCACAAGGGGATCTCTTCCAAAGTCAGGAGTGGCTGTAAATTCAACGTTACCAACAACATATTCAATAGCCCCCATATCCACTGTTTCTCCATGCTTGCTTCGATCATTATTATATAAATCAACTTGAGGAAGATTGTCATCCAGTTTTATTCCCGAATTGATACAGGGTGATGTTTCATCATTGATGTCCAGGTCCAATAAATGTAAGTATCGATCCTTGTCTTTTTCAGCAGCATTTTCAAAAAGTGGATCTTTATTAATATTGCCATTTCCCTGATAAACATTAGTTGTGTCATCCATCTCGACATCAGAGTATGTCACAGACAATGGATACTGATCTTGCCTGACAGATTCAATTTCATCAGAGTCGATATTCCACAAAATTGAGTTTACAATGTTGGCAGAAGTGTTATCAAAATAAACAATGCCAGTTTCTGTGCTGCTTATTGATTTATTTCTGGTAAAGGTACAAAAAATAATTTCTGATCCTGTGGCACAATTTTCATAATAAGCACCACCGCCATCCAGAGCGTCATTTTCAGAAATAAGTAAATTGCTCAATTGGGTTGATTGCGCATTTTTGATATAAATTGCGCCCCCATTGTTAGAAGCCTTGTTACCATAAATCATACATTGTTGAATAACAAATGCATCAGAATCAGTGATATAAATACCTGCGCCATCCTTCGCAGTGTTTCCATCAATCACATCGCCTTGCAAATTCATGGATTGTGCATGTTCAAAGTATAAACCACCCCCATTACCATTATTGGCAGAATTATTATTCACAATAAATTGATTGGTGATGATTGATGTCATATTAGATATAAAAAATCCGCCACCATCTGTATCAGCATTATTGGAATCTAACAGACATATTTTAAACGCTGGCTCGCTTTCTTTTGCATACATACCACCACCCATATCAGCAGTGTTAAAACAGATGTTCACAACAGCAAAAACAGGTTTGGATTTATTAATATAAATGCCGCCGCCACCATTCGTTGCTGTATTGGTATACACAAGACACTCTTCTATTGTTGCATTGGCATTTTCATCCAGATATAGTGCGCCCCCATTTTGAGCTTCATTCTCAGCAAAATAACATTGACGAAACGCCGGTTCTCCATTTTTACAGTAAACAGCGCCGCCATTTAAACCTTTATTATTTGTAAATGTACATGCTTCGAATTCTGGTGATGCATTTTCACAGTAAACTGCTGTATTTTCAGCATCTACAAATTTTATATATGACAATTTTGGCGCACTCGACTGAACAAATCGTAATTGACCTTTTTGAAAAACAATTGTGCAGCTTTTCGCATTGGACCTGATGGTAATGTTTTTGTCAATCAGTATTGTTTCTGTACACATGTATGTCCCATTTGCCAATAAAACAATATCTCCATCTGATGCACTTTGGATTGTTTCACCAATGGTTTTATTGTTCAATGGAAAAGAGATTGTTGTTGATTTTGAAATGGCAGGTATTGAAACCAATAACATACAAAATATAATAATGGTCTTGTTCACTTCGCCTCCTGTAAAATTGTTTATTTTCTTTTTATGGCATATTTTATGTATTCCAATATTTCTAATTGATATTTATTTAAATATTGTAATATAATGCCTCATGATCATTAAATTGTATTCATGGTCAAGCAATTCACTTTATTTTTTGTATTTTGCAAATTTTAAGCCATATTTTTAATCTAATTATTGGAGTTTGGTATGAAAACTAAAATTATCGTAAATTTATTTATTCTTTTTACATTGCTCCCATTACCCCTGTGGTCATCAACGCAGGCAGATACAGATAATGTCCAGCAAGCCATTGTTGAAAGTGATAAAGGACGAGATAACTGGCAGCAACAAAACTATGAAAAAGCAATGACACATTTTGAACAGGCGGGTTTGCTGGATCCATCAAAAGAAGAATATTTCAGTAACGCAGCGGTATGTGCCATGCATATTCAAGAGCTTTATAAAGCGGTGAATTTTTTTAAAAAGGCCATTACTGCATGTATACCCAAAAAACAATATGAAAAAATTCAGGCATATAACGAACAGATCAGTTCAATTTTAGATGTCTGGCCAGCATGGGCAGAACAAAAATATGAGGCATCATCTGTGTTACCCGATAAAGCTGAAGCTGTTCAGGCGCAACAACAATGGTTTGAATTGATGTCTGAAATTGAAAACAGCCCGGATAGAACAGATCCGCATGTTGTTCAAATTTTGGAAAATGCCATTCAAATTGCATCTGATAATTTTGGAGACAGTCATCCACAAACCTTGAACAGCAAAAAAATTCTTGCTGAAATTTACATGGATCAAGAGCAATTTGAAAAGGCCTTATCCATTTTTGAAAAGGTTGCAGATGCCATGATTCAACCATTAAATGCCCTTCACCCCCTACGCATTTCCTGCATACAAAGCATGGCGCGAATTTATGAAATTTTAGAAAAATATGAGAAAGCGGAAACGCTTTATCTTGAAGCCATAGAAACTTCAAAACAAAGCATGAGCGTGAATCATCCAGAAACATTGATGAATATGTATATTCTGTCCATGATGTATGTTGAGCAGATGAAATTCAAAAAAGCCGCAGAATTGCTTGAAGAAATGCTGCCACTGTATAAAGAACAGCAGGGTATTACACATCCAGATACATTGGCCTGTATGGAAGAACTCGCAAATATTTATAAAAACCAGATGAAAACATCACAGGCAGAATCATTCTATTTGACCGCAGTTCAGCAGAAAATCAATATTTTTGGTGAAAGATCGCCGGAAACAATAAATACGCAACTGGAAATGGCAGATCTATATCGTCAAAAAGCATCTTACAAAACCGCAGAATCCATTCTTCAAAAAGCCATATACAATGCCAAAGATTTGGGTGATGAATATAACTATTTGTTATTTCATTTAAAAACAGAACTGGCACGTGTTTATGAAGACCAGGGATTTTTGGATGAGGCTGAAAACTTAATGCAGGAAGTATATGAATTTGATCGGGCAGCACTGGGAGAAAAACATCCCAATACGCTGACAGATAAAAGCCACATTGCCAGTATTCTGCGCAGAAAAGGACAGCTTCAGGCATCAGAAAAACTATTTGAACAGATTTATGAAGATCGTATATCTATTGCTGGCGATAAAAATCCAAACGCGATTATTGATTTGAACAATCTTGCCCTGGTTCTTGAAGAACAAGGATTGTATGAACAGGCAGAACCGCTGCTCAAAAAAGCGACACATCTGGCAGAAGAAGTATTGGGGATCTCAAATACCACAACCCTTGCGACCATGAATAATCTGGCATTGATTCATGAAAGTCAGGGCGTTTTTAATCGTGCCAGACCGCTTTATTTAAAAGTGATTCATATTTATTCAAAATGTTATGGTAATGATCATCCAAATACCATCGCCAGTATCAATAATCTGGCTTATTTATATATGCTGGAAAACAAATATGATGATGCCCTTGAAAAATTTCAGATTGTTTTTGATCAATGGAAAAAGCGATTGACCATAAATCATCAAAATACATTAAAAGCCCTTAACAATATGGGCCGCGTTTATCATAAGAAAGGACAGCTAGAAAAAGCGGATGAATTATTAGAACAGGCATTGACCCTGCGCGTTAAAAATTTTGGAGAGACCCATATTGATGCCATTCGCTCAATGATTGATGTTTCTGCTTTGAATATCTCTAAAAAAAAATTCAAGCAGGCATTGCTCATGATAAAAAAAGCGATTGATTTCGCCACTGCCAGACTGGGACCGCATCATCCCTATACATTCGAGGCTTTAAACGTTCAGGCAAAATTGTTTCAATGTATGAAACAAAACAATAAAGCCTTAAATACTTATACATTAATATTTGAAAGAAGAAACAAATTCTTTGAAAGGGTATTATGGGCAACAGGTGAAAATGCCAGAAATGGATATATCCGACTGCATCAACCGGAACAGGATAACTATTTGAGTCTTTTAGCAATGTCTGAATCACCAGACAGCGCCCGAAATATTCTCAATGTGAGTTTACAAAGAAAAGGACTGCTATTGAAAATTGCATCTGAAATTGAGCAGGTTACACAAATGCTGGATAAACCTGAATTAAATGAATTGAGCCAGAAATTAATGGATAAAAAGAAAAAGTTGGCATCATTGACTCTTTCTGGTCCTGAAAGTACAGGGCCCACTGAATTTTTACTGCGCATTGAAAAATTGGAAAATGAAATTGAGGAATTACAGGGCGAATTGGGGCGTGCCAGTATTCGTTTTAAAACCACTGAACAAAAAATAAGTCCTGAAAGCATTGTCTCTCAATTGGGAGAACAGGATATCTTGCTGGATTATTTTATTTTTATGAATCATTCTCAAGGAAAAAGACAACTTGCAGCGGTTGTTGCCCAAAAAACACATTCCGATCAATTGAGTTACTCAAAGGTTGTGTTTGATGACATGGCAGAGATTGACAGATGGATTGAAAATTATCGCACAACCATTCAAGATGAAGATGCTGACGAAGAAGAAATTTTGGAAGAGGGCTTTGTTTTGTATGAAAAAATCTGGCAGCCGCTGATTGACCATTTCAATGAAAAAACCTCAATCTATCTGGTTCCTGATGGGATGTTAAACATCTTGCCATTTGATGCCCTTGTTGACGATGAAGAGGAATACATCATTCAAACATATGATTTAAAAATGTTATCATCTGGTCGGGATTTACTGTTATCAAAAGCGCAGTATGAAAAAGGCGTGTTCATGATTATTGCCGGGCCAGACTACAACTCAGATTATTTGATCAAAACAGAAACAGTCCAAAGCATTAAACGAAAACGAAAAAGTCGTGGCAAGAGAAATGCAGAATTGCTTAAAGGATTGCGAATGGCCTCCTTTGGTATGCGCGGCTTATCATTTTCGCCATTGCCAGGGGCGGAACGTGAAGGTCAGGAAATTGATGCGCTATGCAAAAAGGAACGTTCCACTAAGCTATATTTAAAGAATAAGGCTGAAGAAGAACTGTTACGTCATATGAAACAAGCGCCAGACATTTTGCACATTGCCACACATGGATTTTTCTTGAAATCTCAGGAGAAACTCACCAAAAGACTGGTAAAACTTCAACGCAGTATGGATCCATTAAAATTGATTCCCCCGCCAGGTGATAATCCTTTGTTGCGTGCAGGACTCGCTTTTTCTGGAATCAATAAAAATGCCCAATTTCTTGGAGAGATTGATACAGATAATGATGGCGTTTTGACAGCAATTGAGGTGCTTGGTCTTAATCTATTTGGTACACGATTGGTTGTATTGTCCGCTTGTGAAACCGGTCTGGGTGAAATTCATGTGGGTGAGGGCGTATATGGTTTGCGGCGTGCTTTTCAGGAGGCTGGAGCGCGAACTGTGATTAATTCATTATGGGAGGTTAGCGATCAGGGGACACAACGATTGATGACTGCGTTGTACAAAAATATTCTTTCTGGGATGTCGGTTCGAAAAGCCTTTCGAAAAGCACAGCTTGGTATGAAAAACTCTATTATGTGGAGCCATCCTTATATATGGTCTGCGTTTTTTATGGTAGGACAATAAAAAAAAGCCTTGAATTTTAGAAATAATTCAAGGCTTTTATTTAATGATTATGTTTTGTTATCATAAAAAATGCCGGGGGAGAGAATCGAACTCTCACGGGCCGAAGCCCGGGGGATTTTGAGTCCCCTGCGTCTACCAATTTCACCACCCCGGCGAATAAAAAAATAATTTATATGATTATTTTTTATCTGTCAATATTTTTTTTATGAATTTTGTTTTTTTATCAAAAAAAGTTGGGCTATTGCTCTGTCCCGAAATTTCTTCCCTTAAAACCTACATTTTGAAATGACTTAGGAATGCTCGAAAAATAAATTCCTCATTTACGTATGTGCCAAGAACGTGTAGGGCGAACCTTGTGTTCGCCCATCGTACATAGGAACGAAAGCGTTCGTTCTTAAACATATGTATATTCTCGGCTATTGAAAAATACCAAAACTTATAGACCTATGCGCTGGTTCAAAAAGAATAGAATTAACTCTTTCTAAAATGGGGATCTTAATTTTTTCTTTTACATTCCTAAGATCAAGTATTATTGAATATTTGTGAGGAAATTGTACCCTATAACGCTCTTTTTGATACTGAAAAGAGCGTTATAGCGGATGAAAACGGCCTGTTTTGGGATGAAATTACTTGAATTTTAATAGGTTGGCTTGGTCCGACCCCCCGAACAAAAAAAAAGTGAAACATTTTTCAAACCTGTCTGTATTATAAAAAAAGAAAGGGAGGATTTATCATGAATTCAAAATGCGTCAATATACAAACGATATCAGACTATATTACCGGGCAACTGGACAAACAATCTGTTAATGCTTTAGAATATCATCTGGCAGATTGTTCACGATGTCGGGAACAGGTTGTGCTTTCTCAGGAAGTTATTCAGGACTCTGATTTGGCAGCAGAATCAACATTGACTGAAACTCAGGCAAGTCAGATTATTGATAACTTACACCTGACACCAGGCTTTCTTGAAACTTGTGCAACCGGTATTCAAACAATAAAGAAAACCATTCAAGATAAATGGTATGAATTTAAAGATCAATGGACAGTGAACATGTCGCCCAATCTTGCCTTTGCACCTGTAAATGTTCGATCAGGCGAAAAATGGGACAGATCAGTGAAACGTTTGCGTATACCACTTTATGATAATAGCATTGAGTGTGTTATTCAGAATGCGGGAAAGGGTACGTGCCATTTGTATCTTAAAGTTGTGCCCAAAAAAGGTCAGGCACACAATTGTCGTTTGTTATTAACCGATGCTTCTGGCAAGTCCTGGTCTAGGATGTCGAATAATTGTGAAATCCAATTCGAAAATATTCAGTGTGGTGAATGCCATTTGAAATTATTTCAGGATGGCGTACCTGCTGGCACAACCAAATTATATACAGGACACTTTTTATCATGAATGAAGAACCAACCATATATCTTGAAGTCAGTGCTTCGGATAACCAGATAAAAATAGGCATCCAACGCCCTAAAGATTTGGTCTGGCATTATGATACGATTGAAGTGTCCATTTCTGATCTCAATGACTGTATTCAGCGCCTGACTGAAAATATCAACATCATGAATCGCACTGAAGGTCAAAAAGATCGCGCTGCTGAAAAAATTAAAACATTGGGGCAGAAACTTTGCGATACACTTTTATCATCGAATATTAAAAACATATTGCGAAAAAGCAGCGCACAATATCTCATCCTCAAGCTTGATGATACCCTGGTTTCCATTCCCTGGGAGTTGATCTGTCTTGAAAACCAGTTATTATGCGAACGTTTCTGTATGGGACGCATCGTTAAAACCCATCAATCTGTGGCACAAACAGAGCGTCGTTCTCTTTCACTTCCTTTAGATATGTGGCTTTTGACAGGTGATGATCCGGATCTATCTGGTGTGGATAAAGAAACACAGCAGCTTTTATGTAAATTGGATTCACTGAACAAAAATCAACTTATTGTTAATGCCGCTTTTGATCAGGGTGGTTCTGTGGATCAAATCAAATCACAGATACGAAATTTTGATATTATCCATTTTGCAGGGCATTCAGATTACAATATTTCTAAAACAGATCAGAATGGCTGGCGTTTTAATGATGGACATCTCACTGCAAATGACATTGATCGCATGAGTGGCAGTGCTGCCATGCCTTCACTGATATTCTCCAATGCCTGCCAATCGGCCCGAACTGGTCAATGGTTGTTTCAGGAGGACTGTTCTGAAAAATCTGTGGATTTAGCCAATGCCTTTATGCGCTCCGGTGTGCGTCATTATGTGGGGACTTTTTGGGAAATTTCTGATCAAGCGGGCTCTAATTTTGCGATAAACTTTTACCAGGCACTGTTTGAAAGTAAATCCATTGGTATGGCGCTCAAGCAGGCCAGAAACACTTGTTCTGAAACTGATGGCACTCCTATCAGCGCAGCATATGTACTTTATGGCGATCCAAGACATTTATATATTGAACCTTTATCAAACAATCAAAATGTGCAGACACGTGGATCAGGAGTTAAACCCTTTCAAGCCCTGTCACGCAAAGTTCAAGCCATGCCTTTAAATGGTTTATGGCTTTGTATGTGTATTGCAATTATTATTGTCGGCGTGTGGACATGGAATCAGGCGCTTATGCGCGTGGATAATTATCAAGAAATGGATAAACAGCTTTCTTTAAAAAAGATTGCCGATGAAAAACGTGATTATATCGACCGATTATTTTCAGACATTGAAAACATAACCGGTCAATCTGTCTATCCACAAAGTGCAAAAGAGACCGATGGATGGACGTCCAGGCGTTTGACATTATCCATTGATTATGAAACACATCTTTTGCACCTGAATGATCGTGCGCAATTATCAATGCTTTCTGCTGTTATTGGCAAGGCCCTCATTGAAAATCATCATGTTACTGTGCTTGAGCGGATTCATTTGGACAGAATTCTTCAGGAACTCAAACGTGCCAATTCAGGACTTATTGATAAAAACAACCAGATTCGTCCCGATTTGTTACCATCAAGACTTATCGTATTCGTTGAATTGCATAAGGAAAAAAGTCGAACCATCGCGATCCTGCATCTTGCAGATATTGAACAAGGGCACGTTGTCGATTATTTCTTTTTAAAGCTTCACGAAAAAAATCTCTTGCAACAACAAGAACATCTGAGTCGGCCATTGATAGATGCCTTGCAAAAACATTATCCCATTCGTGGAAAGATTGAGAACATTCAGAATCAAACCATTTATTTAAATATTGGTTCTGAAATTGGGGTTGGGGCAAATCAGGTATTTCTCGTTTTAAAAAATCATGCAAAATTGACTGTCAGCACGTGTCTTTTGCACACCTGTAGCGCAAAACCTGAAGATCCCCATATCAAATTCGAAAGGGGGTGGAATGTTGAAGCGGTCAATTCACACTAAAACCTCACAATGGTTTCTTTTCCTCATATTGTTAATATGTGTTGCTTGCAGCCATAGCGACTCGACATGTTGTAATTTCAATCAAGTATTCAGAGGGCAGTGGGATGATTATTACGTGCGTGCCTTGTCTTGTATTGAACAGGCCCATTTTCAACAGGCATTGTCAGATTTTCAGACATCATTGGAACTTCGGCCCCCATCCAAAAAATTTGATCGTCGCATGGTACGTACCTATGGTATGCATTATCTGGATTATTTTCCCAATCGCGAAACAGGTTTTATTTATTATTTGCAGCATCAATATGAAAAAGCACTGGAATATCTCAATCGATCTATTCAATCCGAACCTTCCGCAAAAGCATATTACTTTAGAACTCAAGTACAAAAAAAATTGCAAACATCAATCAGTCAGCCCGCATTGGCTTTGACTGAGCCTTGCGTGATGACAAAAAACAATTGCGATATTTGGCAATCAGAACCTACGATCATGATTCGTGGAACCGCATCTGATAAGCAAGCAATAGAAGAAATCACCATTCAGGAAAATCCAATCTGGATTGATCATAGTGCAAAGAAAGTTCAATTTTTTCAAAAGCTGATTTTGGAGGAAGGTAACCATCCGGTGTGTATTCTGGCAAAAAATATATGTGGAAAAACAATAAGAAAAAACATTATCTTTCATATTGATCAAACAGGTCCATCAGTCAGTATTGAAATAGGAATTCAGCCAGAGACAATGAATATAAACGCTCAGGATGTTTCTGAACTGTTGACACTCATCATTGATCAAGAGCAAATCCTTTCTGTAAATCAATCAACGTTAAATTACGCATTAAAATGGCCTTCAAAAAAATCTGAAATTTTAATCTGTGTCAGGGATCGTTGTAAAAATCAGACGTGTGCGACTGTTACCCATGATCAGTTATTTCAAGGCCCTCAAATATCAAGCCTTATTGCTGAAAAAGAATCCATTGTTTTATCGGATGCAGTGTTTTCAGAGAATCCTTTTGTATCAGATGTTATTATCATTGATTTTGATCAACCAGAAGTCATGTCTGTTTATGATGAACAAACCACAATCTCTGGAAAAATATCTTCAACACGTTCAATTGTAAGTGTCGAAATCAATGATACGCCATTACCTATTCAGGCCAGTAAATGTATCTATTTTAATCGTCAGATACCTCTCGACGCGGGTCAAAATCAAGTGGATGTTTTGGTCAAAACCATTTCAGGTCAGCTTCAGAAAAAAAACATTCAAATCTATCGAAAAATACCCTCTATTTTAAAATTTGAGCATCGCTATGGATTATCTATGTATCCTTTCCATGTCAATGGACAGAACCAGGGAAGTTGGGTAGATGTGTTATTGGGTCTGACCAGTAAAGAGAATGAAATGTCATTTGAACTGACAGAATCGTTTGAAATGAATCTATTAAAGAATTTAAATGAACGACATCGTTTTCGGATACGTTATCGCGGGAAACCAGTGACACAAAAGACTGGATCCATGCCATTTCAGGGAAGCCTTTTGGGTAATGCTTATGTATCAAAATTTGGCATGGAAATTACTGCCAGAATCGTGGATAATCAAACATCAGCAGTTCTGGGAATTAAGGATGTGTATCGAGAAAACACAGATAAAATAGAAATTGAACTGATGGCACTAGAATTGTCAGAAAAAATGCATCGCTCATTTCCATTAATTCAGGGAAAAATAAAATCAAAAATTGAAAATGCATATTGGTTTGAATGTCAGGCATCACTACCAAAAGTTGCTTGGCCCATTCTTGTTTATCGAAAAAAAACGAATTCAGATACAATGATTATTGGCCAGGGAAACATGACTCCTGGTAATCATTTGAACCAAATGGGCTTAATTGTTATTGATAATAGTGGGGTGAATTGCGGTGATTGGGTTATTTCGCGTTAGTCGGATCGTGTAAAAAACAGTATTGGCAGTACGAAATTGATCAAAGTTATTCTGGTTTATAAAGGTTGGGAATTGGTGTTTTGCGAGGAGTATTCCTGAATCTACAAGAAATAGGGTCGGACCAAGTCAAGGAATAATTGAAACTGAAACTGTTTGCATTGACACGAATTGTTAACTTGTATAATATTGCTTTTTAAAAAATTCACAACAAGGAATGTAAAAAATGAACATCAAAAAAATACCCTATGGCGACGCAGATTTTGGAAAAATTATTAAAGATAACATGTACTATGTGGATAAAACCAAATATATCCATGAACTGGAATCATTACCCAATTTCATATTTCTCATACGCCCCAGAAGATTTGGCAAATCATTGTGGATTAATCTGCTTCAGTATTATTATGATACAAACAAACAAGATCAGTTTGACATGCTTTTCAAAGATACGTTTATCGGACAAAATCCCACACCCAACAAGAACAGATATATGACCCTTGCCTTTAACTTTGCGATGGTTGATCCAAAATCTGATCGTATTCAGACTGCCTTTCACAGGTATGCTGACAATATTATTGATGATTTTCTCAGCAGATATCCGCAATGTTTTGACAAGCAAATACTTTCGGACATTCAATCGCTTTCATACATTGATCAAAAACTTCAGAAACTTTTTCTGTATTGCGCCAGAAATCAGCTCAAAGTGTATATGTTCATTGATGAATATGACAATTTCACCAATACAATACTCACAACATCAGGTAAAAAAGATTATTTCGAACTGACACAAGGAGAAGGCTCATTCAGGTATTTTTTTAATCTGCTGAAGGGGTTGACATCAATGCCTGACTCCGGCCTGGATAAATTGTTTATTACCGGTGTTTCACCGATTACGATGGACGATGTCACCAGCGGTTTTAATATTGGAACAAATGTCAGTCTGGATACCAGTCTTAATGAATTTATGGGGTTTACTGAAAGTGAAACCATGGAGATTTTGCAGTATTATCATCATGCTGGACGCCTGTCTTTGGAACCGGACTTTTGTATGGATATTATGAAACAATGGTATAATAATTACCGCTTTTCGCCTGATACTCAAACAGTTATGTTTAACTCAGACATGGTATTGTATTTTCTACAGGAGTCGATGAAAGGAAAAAAACTCCCCAGGGACCTGGTTGATCAGAATGTCAAAATTGACTACAACAAACTGCGATATTTGATGAAAATTGATAAACAGTTGAATGGCAATTTCAGTCGATTGAAAGAAATTATCGAAAGACAGGAAATCCTGTCAAATATCAAAAAAAGTTTTCCTGTTTCTGAACTGCTAAAACAAGAAAACTTTATCTCATTATTGTATTATTTTGGGCTGCTGTCTATTCAAGGGGAAAAACGTGGTAGATATCTGTTGAAAATTCCCAACCTGACCATTCTGAATTTAATGTATGGCTATATTCGCAGCGGTTTTGAAGATGTGGGCATATTTAAAATTGATATGTGGGAGTTATCTGATATGATAGCCAATATGGCATACGATGGCGAATGGAAACCCTTTTTTCTATATCTTTCCGATCAAATAGAAAAGCAGACATCCATTCGAGACTACTTGAATGGCGAAAAAGTTGTTCAAGGCTTTCTACTGGCTTATCTCAATGTTGTGGATTATTATATCACGCAATCTGAAGCTGAAATGAATAAGGGGTATTCAGATATTTACATGGCGCCATTTCTTTCCAAATATCCGGATTTGGAGTATTCCTATCTGATTGAAGTCAAATACATTATAAGAGGTAAATATTCTGAAGAAATTCAGATGGAAAAAATTCAGGATGCTAAGAAGCAATTGGATCAATATGTTCAGTCGGATCGTGTAAAAAACAGTATTGGCAGTACGAAATTGATCAAAGTTATTCTGGTTTATAAAGGTTGGGAATTGGTGTTTTGCGAGGAGTATTCCTGAATCTACAAGAAATAGGGTCGGACCAA
>Ga0272440_1000517_pt1 | contig 32465 bp, 28 predicted proteins | sample SSMMMBAug17_FD_192440 | JGI IMG/M metagenome (GOLD analysis project Ga0272440, IMG submission 192440) | Marine sediment archaeal communities from Little Sippewissett salt marsh, Falmouth, MA, United States - SSM-MMB-Aug17 | ecosystem: Environmental > Aquatic > Marine > Wetlands > Sediment ... | reverse complement strand
ATTGGTCTTCAGTAATGTCTACAGGTTGAGAATCCTGAATTTCTTTAAATCCAACCCGATGGGCTGTTTTTATTTTCAGTGTCACATATGACATGGAAGCTGGATTTTCACCCACTAAAATGGTTACGAGCCCGGGAACAACGCCGTGCTTTTCCTTGATTTCTGCAACCTCTTTGGTGATTTCTTCAAGGATTTGCTCACGTATTTCTGTTCCTTTGATTAATGTTGCCGACATATTTTTCTCCTTTTAAGAGGGATCAGTCTCGTCGTTTATTAAGAAAAGACGATCCGATATTTATATTATTACTGATTTTTGAATCAGCGTTTTTGTTGTCGTTTGATCATTTCATTAATTTCTTTTTTAACCTTTTGTATAGGTTCACAAATTTTATAAAAAACAATCTCATCAATGTCACCTTTTTTGTGCATTTTTTTCAGTCGTTTAATTTCTTTGATTTGATATTGCTAAACAGGAAAAGGAATTGCATCAATACCATCAGTTTCAGAGAACCCCATCATGATATTCATATTTTGAACCGCCTGACCGGCAGCGCCTTTGATTAAGTTGTCTATTGTAGACACAATTACCGCAATCCCTTTGTCTTGAGAATATGTCAGGCCGATATCACAATAATTGGTATTTCGAACATAGGCCGCATTTGGCATGCGTCCATTGGGCAAAACTCGCACAAAAGGGCAGCTGTCATAAGATGTCTGAAGGCACTCCCGAATCTTTTTCTCACCGCAATGTGCTCGAACATAGATCGTGGAAATAATTCCTCGAGACATGGGGATCAGGTGCGGCACAAAAAGAATTTGAATATCCTCTCCGGCTGCAAATGAAAGGTTTTCATTCATTTCCGGTTCATGTCTATGTGCTGCAACTTTATAGGCCTTAAAACCTTCATTGACTTCACAAAAAAGCGTTCCTACTGAAGGCGATCGGCCGGCCCCGCTTACACCTGATTTAGAATCCGCAATGATTCCAATTGTTTCAATTAGTTTTTCTTTTATAAGTGGAAGTAATGGCAATAAAACACTTGTGGGATAACATCCCGGATTACCAATTAGATCAGCTGAGGCTATTTTCTGATGATTCATTTCACATAAGCCATAAATCGCTTTTTTGAGCAATTGAGGGAATTCATGTTGCTGATAATAGGTTTCGTACATGGCTTGATTTTTGAATCGAAAATCAGCTGATAAATCTATAACTTTTTTTCCTGCGTCAATAAGCGGTGCTGCAATGTGCATTGAGGCTTTGTGTGGAAGTGCCAGAAAAAAGATATCTGCCTTTTGGATAGCATCATCCGGCGAATAGGTTTCACAATTTAAATCTATTTGTCCGGTATAAGCTGGAAAGACACGATCATAAGATTGGCCCGCATATTGGCGGGAAGTTAATAATGTAAGTGTTACATGCGGATGCCCTAAAATAAGACGCACCAATTCTGCACCTGCATATCCACTGGCTCCGATGACTGCAACGCGTTTTTTTGTTGTCATTATCACTCCTGAGCAGTTGGCATTCAGAAAAAAGGGAAAAGGGTATTTACATATTTGATGATTGCCTCTTCCCCCATATTATTTGACTGGTAAACTAACGTTTTGAGAATTGATATCTTGCTCGTGCGCCACGTTGGCCGTACTTTTTACGTTCTTTTTCTCTGTCGTCACGAGAGATAAAGCCGGCTTTTTTCAATGTTTTTCGAAACTCGGGGTTTACTTTTACCAATGCCCGCGTAATACCATGACGCACAGCACCGGCCTGACCGGATATGCCACCCCCTTTTACAGTAACAGTGATATCAAATTTATCTGTTGTACCTGTTAATTCAAATGGCTGCATTAACAACATTTTTGCTGTTTCAACCTTGAAATAGTCATCCAATGGACGTTTGTTGATCACAATTTTGCCTTCACCTGGCTTTAAGAATGTTCTTGCGATTGCGTTTTTGCGACGCCCTGTTGCATAATAAGTATGTTCTTGACTCATTCATTGTCTCCAAATTAGTGAAAATTTTCACTATGACGTTATCGGATTGAAAGAACTAAATTGTTATTGTTTCAGGACACTGAGCAATGTGCGGATGTTCGGGGCCTGAATAAACTTTAAGCTTTTTAAATAACTTTCGACCCAGCCGATTTTTTGGAAGCATGCCTTTGACAGAATGACGTATCAATTCTTCAGGCTTTTTTTCCAACTGTTTTTTTGCATTAATTTCTTTCAATCCGCCAATATAACCGCTGTGTCGGTAATACATTTTTTGGTTTAGTTTATTGCCTGTGAGTTTAACCTTTTCCGCATTGATAACAACGATCCAGTCTCCCATATCTGTGTGTGGGGTAAACATTGGGTTATGTTTGCCGCGCAAACGTGATGCGATGACAGTACTCAATCGACCCAACACCTGATCATTGGCATCGACAACAAACCATTTTTTCGGATTGTCAGATTGTTTTGCACTATATGTGTATTTTTTCACTGACTCCACTCCTTCAAAAGACAATGACTACGCCATTGCCAATAATAAAAATATGATTAATTTTTTACTTGATAGTCAAGATTAAATAAACATTAAATATAAAATAAGGTAGTGTTCCTGTCAAGAATAAAATTAATCCCATATTTCAATTTCTTTCAAAGAATGAAATTGTTGTATGGCATTATTATGGGGAAAACCTTTGGCTTGAAGCAAATTTATAATTTCTGGTGAATTTAATCTCAAAAAAAGATTATGCGCTTTTTCCTGTGATAGAGATGAACAAACATGTTTTGGATGATAAGTCGCAAGAAATGCATCCACAGCCCTGACATTAAGTTCATTTTTTTTCGCAAACCGCATGGAAGGTATGACATAATCATGCCCGGCATATATTATCGTATGATCAGGTAAGGTGAGTATTTTTTTTAAACTATTCACAAAGGTTTCGTCATCATTCGTAAAACAATTTCCCACAGTACCATTGAACAACGTATCTCCTGTTATCAGCCAATCATTGGCATGGAAACAAATGCTGTCTCGCGTATGACCGGGTGTGTCATAAATTTTGATATTCATGTTTTCAAGTGGCACTGTTTTTTCTGCAATTAATGTGCTTACTGAAATAAAGGTGGCCTCTGAAGATTGTAACAGTCTGTTATTTCCTGAAGTATGATCGCCATGACTATGTGTGTTCAAAACATATTTTAGCGATAATTGATTTTTATCTAGATATGATAAAATATCATTAACAGCGCCGCCATCAATAACAATTGCATCAGATGTTCCATGTATGAGATATGACAGATTATCGCTATTATACTTAAATTGTTTGATATACATTGATGTCTCCTTCATTATTTTGAATCTTAGTGGTCATATTCTGATTTATCTTGAAACCAGACAAAGACCATGATATAATAAATATTTTGTTTTGGATAAGAAAATATCCTGATTAGCTAAAATAAAAAAATAAGTTCCCAATCAAACAGGTCGGGTCTGTCCGATCAAAGCGAACAGGAACGTATTTTTTTTAAGTTTTCTAATCATTGCAAGAGACAGTAGGTCGTGCAAATAATAAATCATTAACCCCCCATATAAATAGAGAACATTTAACATGTCAATTAAAGATTTAATCGTACCCCGATGGAAACACAGTAATCCGCAAGTGCGAATTCAGTCAATTCGTTCCCTGGAATCTGCTGGTAAATCGGAGATATTAAAACAAGTTATAGAAAATGATTCATCACCAGAAGTTCGTATTGAAGCCATTCAACTCTTGGAAAATACTCATTTGCTCAAATACGTGATACAGACTGATAAAAACCTAAATGTACAAAAAACTGCCATTAACAAATTAAACAAATGTTATGCAAAACAGATTCATAATACAACTGATCAAACGCTGCAAGGGGAATTGATTGATGAGATCAATGATGAAAAAATATTGGCGCAAATTGCATGTGATGCTGAACGTCCGGAAATTCGTTTGATGGCCATTGATTATATTTCAAATCCATTGTTGTTGTGCCAGATAGCTGAAAAAAATTGCGGTCTCAAGCCAGGAAAAGCAATTGTTGACAAAATTTCTGATCCAAAACACCTTGAAATCATATCAAAGAATGCCAATAATAAAAAAATAAAAAAATATGCAAAAGAAAAATTGACCCATCTGTGGGAGAATCCGGATGCGCTTTCTCCTGAAAAGCGAACCGAGTGGGAGCTTGAAGAATTATGTTTGGAATTGGAAAAGGTTGTCGCATCTGAAAAATGGGCAGAGAGTTATTCTGTTTTAAAATATGTTCAGACGAAATGGACTGAATATGATCCTGACAAAACCCATCCTCTCAGAAAAAGATTTAATCAATTTCGAAAAAAGATTGAAGAGCAGGTTGATCAACTTGATCGTAAAGAAGATACTGTTTTGCAAATGACCGATTTGTGTAAAGAGCTGGAACAATTATTAGAAGAACTCGAAAAGTCATCAATTCCTACCAATAGTTCAACGTTTCTTTCTTACTACGAAAAGACACTGAAAGAGAGTAAAGAAAAATGGGATCAGGCAGAGCTGAATGTTGAAGATGGTATTATTCCATTTTCTGTTTATCACAATCTGAGTTCTCGCTACAATCGCTCCATTGAACAAATGGATCGGTTACTCCTTGATCGAACCAAAGCATATGCAAATTATCAGGTCAGGCTAAAAAATCTTTGTGATATTTGTAATCAACTCGAAGAAACGAAAAACAAAAAAGATGTCCAAAACCAAACCGATATCGTTGAATCTTTAAAGCTGAAGTGGTCAGAAACGATACAAGAAATGACATGCGTCCCACCCACTGATATTTCTAATCGGTACAAAAATGTGGTTGAATATTTTGCGCAACAACAAAAAAATGAAGAAAATGAAAATATTGCGCATAAAGAAAATGAAGAAAATAGATTGGAAAAGTTGTGTGAAATTGTTGAGCAAGCAAAAGTTGCAGAGATTCGGGCTGGTCTTGAAAAAATTGTCAAAGCAGCTCAAAAGGAATGGCAATCACTTGGAGAAAAAGCGCCTGATAAAAAGATTGAAATGACAGACCGATTTGAACTGGCTTGCAAGGAATTTTATACAGTTCAGAGAGATTTTTGGGAGAAAAGAAATTGGGAACAGTGGGCCAATCTGGCTTTAAAAGAGGAGTTGTGTGATACCCTGGAACAATCCTTAAAAAATGACAGCGTCAAGACAATGGCTGAACTCGCCAGAAGAGCTCAGGAAAAATGGCGTGAATTAGGTGCTGTGGAAAGAAATAAATCGGAAACTATTTGGGCAAGATTTCATCAAATCTGCGACCAGATTTATTCACTTTGCTATGCGCAAAAAGCGAAAATCCATGACGAACTGAAAACAATCATGGATTCCATAAATGATAATATCAGTTGGAAAGATACGACAGAATCAATAAAGGCAATTCAGGAACGTTGGAATGCCATTGGGCCCTTGCCAAAAGCGGTTGAAAAAGATCTAAGACAATCCTTCCAGGATATGGGCAATCTTTTCTTTGATCGACAAAGAGATTTTTACACGAAAAAAGATCAGGAACGTAAACAAAATTTAACCGAAAAAATGGACCTTTGTAAACAGGCAGAAAAACTGGCAAACTCAAGTGATTGGACAGAGACATCACGCAAATTAAAGTCACTTCAACGAAAATGGAAGCAAATTGGTCCGGTTCCAAGAAGTGAAAGTGATGCGCTTTGGAAAAGATTCCGAACAGCATGTAATACCTTTTTTCAACGTCTGGAGAATGAACTTCCCAAAAATCTTGAAAAGAAACAGGCGCTGTGCGATCAGGCTGAAAAAATTGCTATGCAACTGGATCAGACAGAAAAATTTGATCAATTTACAGAAAAAATATTGGACCTTCAGCAAAAATGGAAACAGATTGGCCCGGTCCCCCAAGAACAATCTCAATCGATATGGGAGCGATTTCAAACACCATGCAATACTTTTTTTGAGAAAAAAAGCGCTTACATCAAACAGCGAAAACAACAATGGGATGACAACCAGAAAATCAAAGAAAAACTGGTTGAAGAAGCTGAAGCTCTGGCATCATCAACAGATTGGAAAAACACTTCAGCCAAACTTTCGGAGTTGCAGAAACAATGGCAACAAACCGGTAGTACCACGCGAAAAATTGAACGAGAGCTATGGAGCCGGTTTCAAGAGGCCAATGATTATTTCTTTTCAAATCAGATCAAGCATTTTGAAGCATTAGATAATGAAAAAAAGGAAAAACTAAAGCAGAAAGAAAGCCTTTGCCTGAGTTTGGAAATTTTGGCAAAATTAACAACTTCGACAACTGCAAATTTTGAATACAATAAGTTTATCCCTATTGCCGAACAACTTGACATGGCCTTGAAATTTAAAGATGAAATTTTTGTGCCAAATGATAGCGCAATTACCCGTGCCAATGCACTAAAAAAAATGAAAGATATTCAGACTAAATGGGAGTCTATTGGAAACATCAGTGACAGGTACGATAAGTCATTGGCACGTCGTTATCGAAAAGCAATTGATTATCTGTCTTCTGTGACATCGAAAATAAGGAATTCATCATGAACATTTGCACACACAAGCATATAGATAAAGAACTATGCGGCACGCCAATTGAGCATAGAGATGGATTTTGTCGGATAAAGCTGGTAACGTCAGAACGAATGTCTGTCGATAATTTTCACCTTGTGCATGGTGGTTTTGTATTTGGTCTGGCGGATCACGCTGCAATGCTGGCTGTTAATGATCCCAATGTTGTTTTGGGCCAGGCATCGGTCAAATTTTTAAAGCCAGTTCAGCCCAATGAAACTTTAATTGCTGAAGCGAATGTTAAAACAGTTGAAGGTAAAAAACAAAACGTTCATGTTACAGTTTTAAGAAACGCTGATACTGTATTTGAAGGTGACTTTGTTTGCTTTATATTAAAAACACATGTCCTTGATTCATAACACAGGATTATTCATGAAAGATCAATCATTCAATTATCGTAACCGCTTAGAGAAGGTTCAGCATCGGTTAACAAAAAAATCATATGATGGATATATGGTTTGCAATGCGGAAAATAGACATTATTTAACCGGTTTTTTTGCTGATGATCATTTTATTAATGAAATATCTGGTTATTTGTTTATTACCGAAAAAAACGTTCTTCTGGCAACGGACTCTCGATATGCGTTACAGGCAAAGAATCAAACTGAAGGTATTGATGTTGCCTGTTTTAACAAGTTTCCAAAGGATTTTATTCCAGAAATTCTCAGGAAAATGGAAATCCATTCACTGGGATTTGAGAGTCATCGAATTTCAGTTGAGTTGCATAATAAATTACAACGAAGTCTTTTAGATCAAGACCTCAATGTTCAATTGATCCCAGATCCAAATTTTGTTGGTGATGACCGATGCGTTAAGGAAGTGGGCGAACTTGATGCCATCAAAAAAGCCCTTCACATAGCCGAACAGGCATTTATGAGAATGCTTGAGTCAATCACCCCCAAAATGACAGAAAAAGAGATTGCATGGCAGCTGGAATGTGAACTACGTCAGGGCGGCGCTGATAGTCTTTCCTTTGATACAATTGTCGCATCAGGGCCAAATGCCGCACTTCCGCATGCCGTTCCAACCGATCGGGTTGTTGGTGAAAAAACCCCCATATTGTTTGATTGGGGTGCAAGACTCAATGGCTATTGCTCTGATACTTCCAGAACAATTGTATTTGGTAGGCCAGACCAAAATTTTATTGATGCATACAATATTCTGGTTGAAACTCAAAAAATGGCCACTGATAGCGCTATCACCGGTAATAAAACAAAAGAAATTGCCCAAATAGCGAATAATTTTTTGGAAGATCGTGGGTATAAAGAAACAAAATTTGCGCATGGTCTGGGTCATGGCGTTGGATTGGCAACCCATGAAATGCCAACGCTAAGTTTGCTCAAAGACAGCACGCTTGAAAAGCATTCGGTGGTGACAATTGAACCAGGAATCTATATGCCCAACCAATGGGGTATTCGTCTGGAAAATATGATTGTTGTAAAAGATAAACATTCACAGGTACTGAATCAATTGCCGGTTCAGTATAATATGATTAAACTTTAATGAATGAATGCCAACTGGCATTTTTTGGGGAGAAAAAAACTTATGGACGATTCTGCATCACGAGATATTATTCGTTTCGGACTGGCCAGTCTGATAAAGATTATTTTATTTTTCTTTATTGTATTGATTATCTGTTCGGTATTTCTCATTACAATCGGATGGATATTGACGATGGCTTTTTCGGAGTTCAGACTCTTTGAAGCCACCTTGATACCTTTATTAATCGTAGGCGTGGCATCAATCATGATTGGGCTTATTTCGATCTGGTTGAGACTGGGAGAAATCGGATATGTTCTGGACCCGGAATCAGAATTGTTTGATGACGCAGATTTATACGATGAAGATTATCATTTTGATGAAGATAAGGCTGGGGAAAATGAATTATCTTCAGACAATCAAAGGTCTGCTAAAATAGCAAACTTACTCAAAAAAAATAGAAACCAATTAAAAACGCAAAATAATGCGCCTGAATCATCAGATGATTATTAAACTCGAATAGGGAAACAATGAAACGAAAAAGCTTTTTGATATTGATCATAATCGGTGTGCTTTCTTATTTTTTTTTGGATATTCAACAAGTGGTGATATATATTTATCAATATATAACAAAAGACGAACCTGTTGCCGTACAAAAAGAAGGCTCCCCGATTGTTCCTGGAAAACCTTGCATTGTTCCCAATGGCAAAGCTTATTATTACCCGGATCTCAATCGACAAGGATATGTTGAACTTACTATTCGAAAAGTCTGTGAAAAACCCAGTCAGTCTCTTGTTGAAATTGATAGAATTAGAACCATTAAACCATTTAAATATCATAATGTTCATTACTACCCGAATGAACAGTTGTGGTTACCATCAGAACATCTCAAATGTCACAAACACGAGTAATTGTACTGGCATGATAATTGCCTGATAAATAGATTTTTTTATATGGGAATGAATATTGATGTCAAAGCTAAGAATTCATGAACTGGCAAAAGAATTGAGTGTATCCAGCAAGGTGTTGATTGGCTATCTTCAGCAAAAGGACCTGGATGTCAGCAGTCATATGAGTTCAATTGATGCAGATACATTTGAGCGTATCCGACCAGAAATTGAATCCAAAATAGCAAATTGGAAAAACCAGGGATTGTTTACAACACGCGATTCTTGCCAATCATCAGACACATTGCCCCCCAAAAAAACAGGAAAACTCTGTAATCCTTATATCACCGGTAATCCTGTTGGACAGGGGGATGCATTCATCGGGCGAACTGATATTCTCAAAACAGTATTGAATACGCTTCAAAACCCCAATGAAAATGGAATGATTTTATATGGTCAACGCCGAATAGGAAAAACATCAGTACTTCAACGCCTGGCACATACCCTTTCTAAACGAACCCAGTTTATTCCAATCTATTTTGATCTTCAAGACAAAGCCGCTTTAAGCCTGGACAATCTTTTAAAGTTCCTGGCCGAACATATTCTCCAACATTCAGGCCTTTTACCATTTGATAAATGGACACATGATATTCAGTCTGACTTTCAGAATCTGTTTATCCCCTATGTTTTGAGGCAATTGCCCCAAAAAACAAGTCTTGTGTTATTGTTTGATGAATTTGACATTTTGGATAGTCCCACGCATGATCAGGCTGTCAGTGTTTTTTTTCCATATTTCAGAAACTTGATGCAATTGGATATTCGGCTGAGGTTTATTTTTGTCATTGGCCGGCGACCAGAGGATTTGTCCACAGTTTATCTGTCTCTTTTTAAAGGAGTGAAATCACTTCACGTATCATTGTTGACGCGAAAAGAAACAGCATCTCTAATTCGATTATCAGAACAAAATAACAGCCTGAAGTGGTCGGATGCATCAATTGAAAAGGTGGTGAAACTCACAGGTGGCCATCCTTATTTGACACAACAATTGTGCCAGGTGATTTGGGATGAAAAAAATGAAAAACGACGCGTTTTAGAAAATTTAGTGGAACCACAGGATGTTGATCCTTTAATACCGAAAGCCCTTTCCTGCGCAACGAACTCTTTAGAATGGCTTTGGGATGGTATTGGACCGGCTGAACGTGTTGTTATTTCAGCTTTAGCATCAAGTGGGCCAGGTTCTATATCACAAGAAGAACTCGAGAGTAGACTTCAGGAGAGCGGTGTGCGCATTCTCATTGGCGAATTACGAGATGCGCCATCTGTTCTTGAAGAATGGAATCTCATCCAATCCAGTCATGATGGCATTCGTATGCGTGTGGAAATTCTCAGGCTATGGATTGTTGATAAGAAACCTTTGAGTCGGGTGCGTGAAGAAATGGACCGCATTTTGCCGGTGGCAGAGAATTTGTTTCAGGCCGCCTATCGTCTGTACCAAAGCAGTGAATTAAATGAAACCCGCCAGTTGTTGCAACGCGCTTTAGGGCATAATCCCAATCATATGAAAGCCAATCAATTATTGGCAGAAATACTTTTAGCTGAAGGGGATCTCATTGAAGCCAGAAAACTTTTGGAAACGCTATACACATATAATCCATCACTGGCCCGACCAAGATTGATTCAAACGCTGTTAAGCCAGGCCAAAAGAGAAACTGAAGAATCTGCTCAACTGGCATTGTTTGAAAAAGTAATCGAACTGGACCCGCGTCAACCTGAGGCGGTTTCAAATTGTTCCAGGCTTTGGGAAAACAAGGGAGATAGGGCTTTTGAAAAAAATGATTACGAAAATGCCCTCATTGAATATGAAAAAGCGGGTATTACTGAAAAAATCGATCAGGTCAAGCAAACCATTCATTTAAATGGATTATATATGGAGGCGATCGAAGCCCTTGATAATAATCGTTCGCATTCACTTGATTTGTTGATCAAAATCATTTCTATAGAACCGACATTTAGAGAAACCAGTCGATATTTTCATCTGACAGTTACAGGTGTAGATATTCAAGAGATTGAAAAACGCCTTGAAAGCCAGAAAACCATCACAGCCGAACTTCGTAAAGAATTTCTTGTACTAAAGAGCAAAGTTTCTGGCCTTGAATCAGAAAAAAAGGAACTTGAAAACAGTACTGTGGTGAACGAACGTCGGGAACTGCAGGAAAGAATTCAGGCGCTTGAGCAAGAAAAATTGGAATTGAGAAACCTTCAGCATAAATTGAAAACCATGATAGAGCAATCTGTTGTTGAGAATCGCAAGGAAAAAACACGACATAATCGTACGTTTAATTAAAGGTTGAATCAAGATATGCTTGTATTATTACATTGATACCTTGCAAAATCCTTGTAATTTCTGAACAACATATGTATAATTATGGCATGAAATTCAAGTAATTTTAATATCTAAAGTGATGATGATATTCGATAAAGAATTTTCCAGTTGCAAATGAAATTTCGGCCTTGATCATCATTTCGGCCACAATGTAGGGGCGAACCTTATGTTCGCCCTCGAACAATTGTTCGCAAACGTTTTTAGTTCGAGGGCGAACATAAAGTTCGCCCCTACATTGGGTTCACCGCAACGTTCCCATTTGGCCGAAACGATGATCAAGGCCGAAATTTCCATAAAAAAATTATGATATATTAAAAGGATTTATTGTGAAAAGTGCGATAAAACTATCCAAAATATCAGCATTTATTAATCGTGATTCAGAATTATCATTTTTATTAAATTGGATTTCAAGACAGCCTGAAAGTATTCTTTTTTTATTTGGACCCAAAAGTTCTGGAAAAACAACACTTATTAATAAGTTCATTGAAAAAAAAATAAATTATAATTATTATGACATTAAATATTTAAACTTGAGAAAAATTTTTATTGCGAATTATAAAAATTTTTTACATGCTTTTTTTGCAGTAGACAATTCGAATACAAAAAAAAATATGAAGAAAAAGAAGGAATATAATTTAAAAGTCTTTAAGTTAACGACAGAGGTTCTGACAGCTCTTGAAAAGAAAATAATTGATCCATTTGTTGTGATGGAAAAAGAACTTGAGAATTTGGCAAATAAGCAAATCATGCCAATTATCATTATTGATGAATTACAAGTATTAGAAGGCATCTATATGAATGGCCAGAAAGAACTGATTAAAGAGCTGTTTAATTTTTTTGTTGCAATGACAAAAGAATCTCATTTATGCCATATCATTATATCCAGTTCTGATGGTTTTTTTATCGATCGTGTCTATAATGATAGTAAACTGACGAAAACAAGTGAATTTTTAGAAATTGACTATTTAAGCCAAAAAGATGTTGAATATTGGTTGTCCCATTTAGAAAAAGAATCTAAAATTGAAAATTTAAGTCTGTCAAAGAATCAAATCAATATGATTTGGAATTATTTTGGCGGTAGTGTATGGGAAATTAATAATTTTCTATCCGTACTGATGGACAATGCTGTAGAAAATATTGTGACAAATCAAAGCATTCAGGAAGAAGCTGAAAAAAGGATTCATGCATATAAAATAAAATTTCAGGACTATATCGGTAAACATTATGATCATGATCTTTTTATCGCAATCAATAAGCTTTTATTACAATCTGAATACTTTTATATAAAAGATTTAATGAATAAATTTGATCGAAAAAAGTTAAAAGAAGAACTTGGAATTCTGGTTCAAAATAATTTGTTTTCATATAATCCGCTATCAGGACAATATAAAACTCAAGGAAAAAGTATGACACTTGGGTTAAAAAATTTTTGTTTAGATGTATAATTTAAATTTCAAGGTATAAATTGGATATCCTTAGGAATGCTCTGAAAATAAGTTCCCCATTTGAAAAAATGTTCATCGGGGTTTTTGTTCTGTAGAGACGTAGCATGCGACGTCTCTACGTGCCAATCGATTATATGTTAAAGATAAAAGGGGAAATTAATTTTCGAGCATTCCTTCGTATAATTTTTATTATGCTTACCATTCATTAAAAATTAATTAATCATGAAAGGAGAAATTATGAGTTATTTCAAATTTTTTTCACGCGTAATGGGCATTTTGGTCTTGATCAACATGTCTGGAATTGTATTTGCCACACCTCCGAAAGTGCCGCTGGCATTGTTGGTCGATATTAAAGGCAAAGTCGAACTATCCAAAAATGGGCAAACATTTCAAATTATTAACACGAAAGATCGATTTATTCTTGATGGGTATCATATTCAGACAGGTGCTGATGGCTCTGGTATAATCATATTTTTACAACAGGATAATATGACAATGATTGAGCCAAATTCTCACATTGAAATAATTAATGGTTACATAAAAAAGGTGAATGGTAAATTTCAGGATCTGACATCATCAGAAAAAGTTCTGGATGACATTGACCGGCAATATTTGCACGCGATGAAATATACAATGTCTAGAAAATCCAGTGGGAAGAAAAAAATCAGGGTTAAGTTGCCGCGATCAATTTCAGTTTGTAAAGATTTTCCATTATTGGTGTGGGACAGCTGTGGTGCTCAATATACATATCGACTTACAGTTGGAAGCAATACTTACGATGTACCGGCATCAAAAGATAAAATCGTTCGTTTCACATTGCCAGTATTAAAACCCGGCCAATACAAGTATGCGGTTGAAGTTCTCAAAGGGGGCGAAGTTGTCTATAAACCCAAACGAAAACAAAAATTGGAAGTTCTTGCTGATGATGCGCTTGCCGGTTTAAAAAAGGTGAAAGCTACCATTGACAAAATCGCAAAAGGGAACTTTCTTTTACTGGGGATGCAGCTTGAAAGTCTCGATATCAATGCTGCAGCCTTTGATCTTTATGATCGCTATTTTAAGGCGCATCCTGATGAAAATGAAATGAGACCATTTTTTATCCGGGCATGTCACAGCCTGAAATTAAAAGACATGAAAATTGAACAGATCAATCTATTCAATCCTGAAGGTTCAGGTTCTAGAGGATTGAGTCGTTAAAAGGAGAAAAACAGTGAAAGGAATTATTTTAGCTGGCGGATCAGGTACGCGACTGCATCCCATCACGCATGTGGTTAGCAAGCAGTTATTGCCAGTGTATGATAAACCCATGATCTATTATCCGCTGTCCATACACATGCTGGCGGGTTTGAAAGAAATATTGATTATTTCGACACCCCATGATTTGCCGCTTTATGAAAAGTTACTGGGCGATGGCGCTCAATTGGGAATTACAATAAAATATGCCGAGCAACCCCGACCTGAAGGCCTGGCCCAGGCATTCATTATTGGCAAAGATTTTGTGGGTGACGATTCTGTTTCATTAATTTTAGGCGATAATATTTTTTATGGTCAGGGATTGCCATCAATTTTGAGAAAAGCAGTTGCCAATAACCAGGGGGCAACTGTATTTGCTTATCAGGTAAAAGATCCAGAACGATATGGCGTTGTCCATTTTGATGAAAATGGTACGCCTGTTGAAATCGTTGAAAAGCCATCACAACCAAAATCCAAAATGGCAGTGACTGGGTTATATTATTATGATAATCGTGTAATCGATATCGCCAAAACACTCAAGCCATCCGCTCGAGGCGAGTTGGAAATTACAGATGTAAACCAGATTTATCTTGAAGAAAAAAATCTCAAGATTGTTTCGCTGGGTCGTGGATATGCCTGGTTAGATACGGGTACCAATACAACACTCATGCAGGCATCGAATTTTATTGAGGCAATTGAATCTCGTCAAGGATTAAAGATAGCATGTATTGAAGAAATTGCCTATACAATGGGTTACATAGATATTAATCAGGTCGAAAGATTAGCTGAACAACTGATAAATAATGATTATGGACGTTATTTAATGGAAATAGTTTTGTCAAAAAAAGGATCAGTAAAAAATGAACGTTAGTGAAACAGAAATTCCAGGTGTGAATATCATTGAAATAGATGTTTTTCCGGATGAGCGCGGCTCTTTTTGCGAAACCTATCAAGAACGACGTTATCACGCCAATGGCATATCTACAAATTTTGTTCAGGACAATCAATCCTATTCAAAAAAAAATGTCCTGCGAGGTCTTCATTTTCAACCTCAACACCCTCAAGGAAAGCTTATTATGACTGTTGTGGGCGAAATTTTTGATGTCGCTGTAGATATACGTGAAAAATCGCCTACCTATGGCAAATGGGTGGGCGTATTCTTATCAGATAAAAATCGCAAACAACTATATGTGCCTGAGGGATTTGCGCATGGGTTTTGTGTGATCAGTGCGGATGCACTCGTGCAATATAAATGTACAGATTATTTTGACCCAGCAGATAATGGGGGGATCATATGGAATGATCCAGATATTAAAATTGACTGGCCAGTCACAAATCCGATTGTTTCATCAAGAGATAAGGAATTGAAAACATTTAAGGAATATATGGCTACACAATAATGTGGAATATATGCAGGCAAAAAATTCCGGAAAGCAGATATTTATTTTTCTTCTGGATGAAACAGCTCCCTGGCCCAAAATCTTTATTGATAAAAATCAGGACAGAATCGAAAAATTTCGGCAGCAATTGGAACATAATCATATGGTTAATTATTTTTCAGATGCATCAGAACTTGAAAAGAGAATTCTATTATCTATAGTTCAACCTGAAAATACGCAAACGCTTTAAAGGACTATGTTCGAACAAGAACAGATGAATACTAATATACCACCATTTGAACCTGAAAATGAATGCCATCATCCTGAATATCGCTTTTTTCTGGTTTTTCAAAGTCACGTAATGCATATGCCCAATATATTTTTGCAACAATTTCCGGGGCGATATGCCAATGTAATCCAGTTCCAATGCTGGAAATATTATTTGGCATTGGATCTGTGCCATCAACATTGTGCGCGTTTCCATAATCAAAAAAACAGGCACCAACCAGATATCCATCCTCTAATGTTTTACTCAGTCCAAATAGCGGCAATCGCATCAGAGGCTTTTGAAACTGAAGCGAAAACAATTGGCCATCATCGGATGTGATTCGATTCTCACGATATCCCCGAACACTTTGCGCACCGCCCAGTGCAAATTTTTGAGATGGCATCAATTCTTTATTGGAATAGCGAACATCCAAACGTGCGATAATTTCACTATCCAAAAAATCAAGATGTTTGAGATACTGCGTCTGAATAAGCCATGTGGCAAATCGTCCATCAGGCCCACTTTCATTGACTGTGGTATCGAATGCGTCAAGTCCAAAGCTTGCAGTGGATCGAATCCCAAAAACCTGATCATTACTCCGATGTATCCATTCATGGATACAGTGGGCAATACTCATGTCTGATTCGCCATTGTCATCAGCGCCTACCAAGCGACAGGGATTGCCCTCTAATGTTGTTTCCGCGTGAAGTCTTTCCATTCGAATTGTCATGGAGAATTCATGTGACAGATTTTGAAAAAATGGCCAGGTGATCCCCATAGAAAAACGGGTGACTTGATTGGTCAGATCAAATTGATCATATGGGGTCACAATAATTACTGATTCACTCTGGTCTGCGGCAAAAGTTAAATATGCTTTTGTATTGATTGGAAATTGATAATTGAGGGCCATATCATCCAAACCTTCAGTCATGCCATATAATAAATGAACTGAATCACCAAATCCCAATGGATTTAAGTGTCGAACACCAATTTTTCCACAATATGATCCAATTCCAGGTGACTGATGATTATTGGCATCCAGCTTGATTTGCATCATGCGGGCTTCTTTTGTATGGATTTCCAAGGTGGCTTCTCCCATGGAAATCCCTGGTTTCAGGCGAACATTGATTTTGTCAATACGAGGATTACGTGTCAACAAGGGGATACATTCCTGAAGCGACTGTTCCAATTCGTATACATTTAATATGCGCCCTTTTTTTTCCATTACAGGCCCAAGTCGTGCGAAAATATACGAATTGGATACATAATAATTGTCGAACAATTTGATTGCAGTCAGGCGACCTTCAATAACTTGAATGCGAATGATATCATCAACGACCTCCTGATCAGGTATGATTGCCAGACTGTTGATATAACCCCGCTTTTGATAGTATGTTGTCAGACGTCGTTTCACATCATGGAGTGACTCTGGCGAAATACGATTATCTTTATAGACCGATGCATGATTTAGAATAAATTTTTCATACGTCAGATAATCATTCTTCGTAAGAATTGACTTGAGCGACTGCCGAAATTGATACGCATCAATATAAGAACGATCAACCAATTTTTCGAGCGTGATGGTTACACTGGCGGGTATGCCTGATTGTTTCCAACTGTTTAAGGCCTCCTTTGAAATGCGGTACATGGCCAGAATGGATCGCATGTGATCATCATAGCCTGAAAACAAAGCATTGCCTTGAATACGAAATTTTTTTACTGGAATATATGACATGCCTGATATTTGCGATGGCTGTCTGGGGGCAGTAGGGGGTAAATGGTCCAGAAATGATGGGGGCCTGTCTGAAAGCCGATCCTCCATATCAAAAAAGACAGAATCCTGTGCATGAATATTTGCCCCGCATATTACGATCAGTCCAAGTATCAAAATAACCCTGATGAAAATTCTATTATCCACAAAGTCTCCTATTAATTTTATTCAGACGAATTTTCCTGTTTTTCATTATCTGTGAAAGGACATAAGGAATCCAAATATTGAGAACGATCAGGAATGTGTTGTAATTGAATATCCGGGCGCTCATACGTTATTTCTGATCCCGGAATCCAATCATTGTAGGCAGTGGGCAATGCGCCTTTACCCTCAAGAGAAAAAATGCTTTTGTTATTGTGAAAACGTGCCGCACAAATATCAGCCAGTCGTGCGCTCTTATCCAGAAACTGATCGGGTAATTGGCTGACATCCATGCTGATATCTGAAGTGGGTTGAACAATATCGACACGGCCATTAATTCCCAGGCGGGAAGAGGCATTGATTGCGTTGCCTGAACCTTCTAAAAGCTGTTTGGCTTGAATAAGAATATTTCCGCCCGGACCATTTTCAGCCTGTGCATGAATGGTGCTGTCCTCCAGATACATTAATTGGGTTCTTATAGAAATATCGCCGCCTCTACCCCAACCCTGCAAAACGCTGGTGTTAATTGTACTGTCTGAAAGATAAAGCGATCTACCCGATTCAACCGCGATTGTTCCTCCGCCTGCAAATTTTGATAATGTTGATAGATGGCTATGATCATTCAATCGAATGTTCTGATCAGCAATAATATTAATGGCACCGGCATCACCGGCATAATTTTCACTGCCTGTTCCGGATGATGATATATTGGCTCCATGATCCAGGTAAACATTTTGAGATGAAATATCAATCTGACCGGCTGTGCCCATACCATTACTTTTGGTCTGAATTGACGTTACCGGGCCATTCATAACAAGCGCCTGAGATAAAATAATTTCAATATTGCCAGCATTGCCACCTTGTCTTGAGCTGTTTGATGAGGATGATATGATAGATTTATCATTGATCGACAGGGCTGAACCATTTATCGTAACATGCCCTGCATTGCCGGTGCCATCCGTATCAGCAGATATGAACGCGGATGTATTCATTTGAATTTGTGATGCATTCAGTAAAATATTGCCCGCATCCCCGGTGGCATTTTTTCGCGATTTGGAGAGTACCTCGCTTCCGCCGGTGAGTGTCATATTATCTTGTGCGATGAGCTTGATTTGTCCGGCATAACCAATTCCAGATGTTTCAGTTGCGATGAGTGATGCATTATCAAAGCGCATATTTTTGGCAGATATCTCAACATAGCCAGCGTTTCCATTATTATTGGCAGCCACGTTGGTCTGGATCGTACTTTCTGACATATCCAGTTGATCTGCAATTGTCAGGCGAATATCGCCACCATCACCATCGCCATAAGACTGTGAGTCTAATCGACAGCCATTTTGTAACGTCATGCGATTGGCATGAATATGAATATCTCCCGAATCTCCTGTTGAAGCCGTGCTGAAATCTGTTTCATCCCCATAAAAAAGTCCGCCAAAAATGTAAATATGTCCGGAATCATCAACCTGCTCTCCGCCAGTTTGAATAATTTCATTACCTGAAACAAAGATATTTCCCAGTGTTTCTATCGTTTGTTCTGATGTTTGAAAGTAGTCCAGGCGAATGGTTCCAGGCGATGAGACAGATGCCATTTGAATGGAACCACCAGGTGCTTGAATATGCGTGTTCTCAATTCTTATGCCTGGCGATTCCTTTTGAATATTACTCATTAATGATGCCGGATGGGCATCACCGCCAATCAGTGTCAGGTTTTGCCCTGCATTCATTTCAAGGCTTGCATTGTTTAATATAATGGGTGAAAAGGAACTGTTTTGTGTAAATTCAACCCCCACAGGTTGGCTGTCTGGATAGTTTTGCATAATTCCAGAGGTTGCAGAGATAAACGAATTATCCTCAAATAACAGGCGGTCTGAGGTACTCACCAGCAGTGAACCTGTTAAATCAAGCACTGTATCAGGACCAAAGATAAAACCGGATGGATTCAGCAGGTACAGATTTGCGTCTGCATTAATTTGACCATTGACCCATGAATACTCTCCACCAGATATTCTGCCGATGATATTTTCAATCCCGCTTTCAGATATAAATGCGGCCTGTTCATTTTTGTGCAAATTAAATTTTGAGAATCCATGAAACAAATTTTTTCCAGATGATGTGCCGCCTGAAATAGTATATATCGAATCGCCAGTGACAATTGTCTGATCATTATCTGATATAATGCCATGAGGGCGATCAGAATCCAATGCGTTTGTTAACAATGGCAAGAAAAACAAACCCATCAACATGAAAGTCATTATTAATCGATATGAATGCATTTTTCAACGCCCCTTTACGTTTGAATGCGATTTATAAGGTAACATATTATTTCAATTCAAAAATTCTGTATATATACTTGCATGTTATGAAAAAAGCAAGCCTGTTGTTTTTTGTCGAAGGCAAGGATGTCTATGAAATTGTTTTATGGCTTAACATCTGATGATATTTCTGAATTTTTGTCATCTTCATTTACCACAATACATTGCCCATTAAAAACAACGCCTGGATCAATTAAAATAAATGGGGCGCGAATATCTCCGATCATTTTTCCAGGCGGATGAATTTCGATTCGGGTTTCAGCGTCAATACATCCATTTACCTCACCCATAACCAATGCAGAACCTACTTTGAGATCCCCTTTTATACTGGCCTGAGGGCCGACAATAATATCACCAGTTTTACTGAAAATATCACCTTCGAATTTGCCTTCAACTCGCATGCCCCCCTCAAAATTGATCGTTCCCTGTATTTGGGTTTGCGTGCCAAGAAATGTATCAATTTCTTTTTTTTTCTTTCTTCTTAACATGTTCTGTTTCCTTAGGATTTTGAATGCTATTCGTCAGATAAGGACGCAATCGACCTTTTAAGAATGCGCCCAATCAGGATTGTTATAAATTTCTAATAAAACGATACCTTCCCCTTTTAATGCAATCAGACAAGCCAGGCTGGGGCTCCAATAAATGGGAAGTCATTTTCAGATCATTCCTAAATATGAATATATCAATTTTTAATAGCCTATAACATTTTATTTTGCAATATATTTTCAACCATTCTCTTATTTCAAATTTTCAGCAATACATTGAAAAACGTCCATAGAGAATGGCATGCCCATATGTGAGGAATTCACTTCAACATGACGCACATTCGGTGACCAAGTATCAAAACAAGCTTCCCAGGAAACGATGCCATCTGATCTGGTATACATTGAAATGATTGGCACCTGAACTGGAATATCAAATCTTTGTTTGACAGCGGATTCAATTTTATCCAAATCCCAACCGGACAGCTCGTAAAATCTCCCACAAAGTGTGTATTTCGGTCCGCCAATTGCAGGGCCAGCAAGCGTAATTACCTGACGCACAGCATTCGGATTGTCTCTTGCCGCTTCCCTGGCAATATATCCGCCCAAACTCCAACCGATAAGATCAATCGGACGTTTTTCATCCTCAAATGCCTTGGCCAGACGTTGTCCAAAATCGGTCAAAAGGGGGGTGACTTTACCATGATTTCTTCCCAGGCCCCATGTATTTGCTTGATGGCCACATTGATTCAGTCTTTTCTTCAACAGATGCATGCTATTATCCCCCATACCAAAACCAGGAAGTAAGATAATTTTTCTTTGGGGCTTTGCTGGCTGATATTTTATAAAAAACCGCTTTACTGCAGATTTGGTCATATCATAAAAGATTTTAAGTTCATTTAGAGACTTAAAGAAAGTAGGACGTTTGATTGGCTCATATGTAATCATTTGCTGTCCTTTGTATTGAATATTGGAAAAAATTGTATTATGTTAAATGCATGATTGACAACAATTATCAAAAACTCACTGTCCGCCTGACGCCTGAATATGAAGATATCTGGATTGCACATTGCTTTGAACAAGGTGCTTCGGGCATTGAAACGACTGAGGAAATTGAAGTATCTATCACAATGGCTGTGTACTTTACTGATATGTCTATACAAATGCAAGATGTTTTTGAATTATTCTATCAAAAATTTATGATTGATAAGCAAGATATTCAGTTACTTAACATGGAAACACATCCCAATAAGAATTGGTTAGAATCATGGAAAATACATTTTCAGCCAATAACAATAAGTGATCAATTAATTATTTGTCCCCCATGGAATATACCAACAAATGACAAACAAATCGTCATCATAAATCCTGGAAATGGATTTGGCTCTGGATCTCATCCCTCGACAGTTATTGCGCTCAAGCTACTTGTTGCGACTTTGGAAAAGGAATCAAGCAATCATTTGTCTCTTCTTGATGTTGGAACAGGATCTGGCATATTGCTCATTGCTGCCAGAAAACTGGGAGTAAAACATTTGGTGGGGATTGATATAGATTTGCCTTCAATAATTGATGCACAGAATAATTTCAATCTGAACCGATTGGATAAAGCGGTAACGATTTGCGGATCAACTACATGCATTCATTCGTCTTTTGATATTGTCATCTGCAATATGATGCTTCATGAAATACAATCTATCCAAGAAGATCTCATTCGTCATATGCACCCTTCTGGCGCGCTAATTTTAAGCGGTTTTTATTTGTCTCAAAAAATGCAAATACTTGATTGCTTTAATGAACTTCAAGTCGTATTCGAAATAGATCATGATCAATGGGGAGGAATAATTATGAAATAAATGCAATACGATACAAATGCCGCAATGCAGAAAAAATTATTGACATTTTGCCGCAGTGCGTTATCTTTAATGTTTATATTACATTAGAAATGTAGAAAATAAATTGTCTAAATTGGACATATTTTACATTTTCGATTGTCAGAGTTGTTTTAACAACAATAGATAAAAAAATGGAGAATCCAATGAGCTTAGATAATAAAGGCAAAATATCATTATTGATTTTTATCATATTTTTGGCATCAATCATCCCATATTGTATGATCAGTTCATATCGAGAATCAATCGTACAGAATCGGATTCAAGCGATATCAATTACGCATCAAGAAAATGCGCTGGGATTGAATAAAATTTTCAATTCCTCAAACAATCAGCAGATTTCCCTGACAAAAAAAGGCGAAAAACGTGAGTGAAACAAACATAACAAGATTCAATCTGGTACTGGTAAATCCACAAATTCCGCCAAATACTGGAAACATTGCGCGCACATGTGCTGCGACACAATCTCCGCTTCATCTTGTAGGGCCATTGGGATTTGATATCTCCCACAAAGCGGTCAAGCGTGCCGGTCTCGATTATTGGGATTATGTAGAGATGTACTACTATGAATCTTTTGAAACCTTTGAAACACAAATTTCTGCCAATGCAAGGTGGATAGGGTTTAGCAAAAGAGCTACAGTCAAGTATACTGATATCAGTTTTCAGGCAGATGACTGGTTGCTATTTGGAAGTGAAACGCAAGGTTTACCAGACAGTATACTAAAGCAATGCCATTTTCCGGTTTATATTCCCATGTCCACATCACATGTACGCAGTTTGAATCTTGCAACTGCTGTTGCAATTGGTTTGTATGAGGCCCGTCGTCAGATGGGGCTATAGCTTATTTGGGGTTTTGTTCAGGTTTCCTCAATCCGATACAGACGACAGGTTGTCTCCCAAATTGTTTGTGCCAGATCATCGGGATCTTCCTCACGAATATCGCATAATTTGAAAAATGTACTGCGAACAAAAGCTGGCTCATTTCTTCGGAACTGTTTTTTTTCTGGCATGGGTGTTAAATAAGGCGCATCAGTTTCAATGAGCATTCTTTCTTTGGGAATATAGCGCATCAGAGAACGTAAGTATTCGCCGCGCTTTAGTTGCGTGATAATCCCGGTAATTCCAATGTCATAATTTAAATCCAAATATGCGGTAAGCTCCTTTTTCGATCCGCTAAAACAATGGACAACACCATTACGTTCAGCCGGGTCATAACTTTTTAACATCTCTAAAAATCGCCCATTGCTGTCCCTTTCATGAAATATGAGCGGAAAATCAAGGTTTTCGGCAATCTCAAGCTGGCGAATAAACCAGTTTTCCTGAATTTTCTGAGGAGAATACATGCGATTAAAATCCAAGCCTGTTTCTCCCCATGCCTTAACTTTTGGATGCTGACTCAATTCCATCAACACAGACAGGCTGTTTTCTGAACACATTTTAGAATCATGGGGATGAATCCCCACAGATGCATAACATTGTGAATAATCATCAGCGATTTGTACTGCTTTTTTCGCACTTTCTTCTGTAATACTCACAATCATCATCGCGCAAACATCGGATGCACGTGCTTTTTCAATAACACTTTTGCGATCATTATCAAAGCTGCTATCATCAATATGACAATGGCTGTCAAAGAGTTTCATTTTTTTCTCCTTAGGAATTCTCTGAAAATATGTTCCCCATTTCATGGTAATACAATGCACTGGACAGTCATTCATTCATTCATCAACGCCTGCAATACCATCAAGACATCCCGCAAATCCACATGCATATCGCCATTAATGTCACCATCAATAAAATACCCATGCGCACCCATCCCCCAAACTTTTCGTGTATTGCCACCAATATCATCATCAAAAGGTAATTGAACATCTGATGACAAATCTATGCCATTATCAATTAATATGGCATCAGGTTTTAGCCGAAAATCTCTTTGCGTTACATCCAAAAACTGCTCTTCAGGCAACAGACCTGTTATGCCATTGGACAATTGGAAACCTGAATTATTTGCGGTACTATCTGATGATGCATTGTTTGTGCTTTGATCATTAAAATTATTGGCATAATCATAACCTGATGTTGAATGAAAAACCGCATTGTTTTTAACCAGAGCACCGCCAGAATTGATGCCTTGATTACATTGATACACTGTATTGTTATACACAACAAATCTGCCATTGGCTTTAATGGCATAACTATCAAAATCATAAATAATATTGTTCCAGATATGAAAGCCGGCATCTGGATCAAAAGTGGCAATGGCCTGGGTATTCTCTCCCACACCTGTACTTTTAATAATGCAATTGCTGACCTGAATTAAATTTTGTTCAGGCGTGATATTATTACTGGTAATGCCGCGTGTGCTGCGAAATCCATTGGGATTGATACGAATTTGAAGTCCATCAATGAGCACATAATCATCTCGAATATAGACAGGCGCCTGATAATCTGCGGTTGCTGAAATATCCAGTCGATAGGCAGAATCATCCCAAAGTCCTTTATGACGCGCATCGCCTTTGGTTCGGATTTCAATTCGATAGGTTGAATCTGTTTTCCATCCATCGATAACCAATGGTGTCGTGTCTGGCTCAGAAAAGTTGCCCTGAATCGTAAGCACTGCACTTTGCTGAAGGCAAACCAGATCGCCCTGGGCACATGATTGAAAATCAATACCACCAAAATTTTCTTCCCAGTCTTTCAGAGAGGAATAACACTTTGCGAAACCAGTGCAATCCGCTCGGAGAATCGTTGTTAACAAATTGTCATCGGATTTTGGGTATACAATCACTGCATTGGCAATTGTTTCTGTTTGTGATTCTCCCTGTGTATTGGTTACCCATAGGGTTACAGTATACTCACCAGGCGATACATATGTAAAACAGGGGTTTTGCTCATTTGAATCCATTTGACCATCACCATCAAAATCCCATGCTCGCTGACTGATCGTTCCTGTAGATGTATCCATAAAGGTGACAGTCAATGGCGCCGCCCCTTGCGCACCGGTGATATCAAACCGGGCATCAAAGGGAGCGGGTTCTGATAAATAAGCCATTGCATGATGCAACCGGATAAAATACATGGCTGTTTCTTTATTCCAGGGTTTGCTCTCTCCGATTGATTCAATTGTCTGAGCCATGTAAGAAATACCATCCCTGCCAAAATTTGTTTGCTCGGCATTGTTGGTCATTTTTCCGACACGAAGTATCTGGGTAATAATCGACGATTTTCCGGTTGACCACAGACAGGCATCACTATTGCCATCAATATCTTCCAATGATATCAGCTTCCCCCCCATGCGATTTCCCTCAAAATAGATCACATCTCTGTTGTTCCATGATCCAGACCATGAACCATCCGCATCTCTTGAACATCCACTCTGATCAAAACAAAATTTTCTGATATCATCTTTGGAGACAAATGTCATGTAAGTATTGGCAAGGCCTGAAAAAACACGAGAAATGGATACATTCTCTGGCCCTGGCCTGATGTCCCCCCATTCATCATAGAGCAAATAAAGGTTTTGCATAAAATACAACGAAACCATCCAATGTTGTGCGGTAGTAAAACCGGTTTCAATATTTTTTTCATTGGATAAAAAGCTGTATTCATTACCGGTATTGTCTTTGAGCAACGCAAGACTTTGGGTGAATGCATGGTTAAACATATGTTTGAAATCATCTAGATAAGCCGGATCATATACATGACCCAGGAAATGAAATATGGATGCGCTCTGCATGCCAACACGATCCACATAACCGACCCAATCCGCACCCCCATTTAAAGGATCGTTTAAAGACTGATATTCGGCTCCAGGATCACGTGTATAAATTTTTTGTTTGGCTTTTCCAGCAAGTTTAAGGATATCGATCACTTCCATGTCGCCAGTCATGTAATAATAGGTGATCAGATTATCAAAATAGGAATGGGATGAATTAAAATCTGATCGATAGGCTTTATAACCCGTGGGGGCCCATCCCATATAATTGCTTGAAGGGTTTTCTGGATCATCCGGCTGAAAAATCTGGGTATGAAGCATACGTCGAGCGCCCATGAATGATAGATCGTATAAGTTATCAGGATGACCTTCCATAAGAAATTGATAAATCACATTTTTCCAGGCCCCATGATAATCTGTCAACGTGGCATTGGAATAAATTTTGTCCCAACCGGTTTGATCCGTGCCAATTTCACTGTATCCATTCAAACTGGCATAACGCACCAATGATCCCCATGTCATCAGTCCTTGAAATTTTTCCTGAACCAGAAAATCGCGCGTTGTCTGGGTGACTGCTCTCAGTTCTTGATAATAGCGTTGTAACTCGGGCGATGATTGATCATCAGGCGTGTAGGGTATTTCAAGAAAAGCACCAGATTTCACACAATAATCATTGGGTGGAAACGCAAATAATCGGTTATTTAATGGCGCAAAATTCTTTGATAAAGCGGTCTCATATGAACTTCCTGATGGTAATGCCGAAATACCTGCTCTTGCCCATGTGCCCTGATAATCTGCAAAATATTGACTGCTGGCCATTACATTCATTTGGATACTGCCATCAGCTTTACTTTCAATAGATTGCGGTTCAAAATATTGCATATGATCGATTGTCACTGCAATATCACCCTGCTGAGACCGATTAATTATCATGGGATGCGTCACCATTGGAATGGTTGTTTGTTGCGATCCATGTTTAATTGTTGCGGCATGGGGTTGCGTAAACACGGCTCTTTTTTGCTGATCCACTGAAGCCACTTCTGTTGATACGAGTTTTCCAGTGAAAAAGGTGGAGGGGTTGGCATAAATATCAGTGGCGTCATAATTGTTCATGCGCGGAAGATTTAATGAAACAAGATCCACTGTAATGGGATCGCCATTATCATACCCACCATTTGATCCAGCCCAATAAAATTTATGATAAATGACAGCAGTGGGTGAACCGGCAAAAAATTCATATCGAATTTTATAGGACAAGGGTTTGGCGCTTTTGCTGCCAACAGGATCATTGGTGTAATCTCCCGACAGTTTGATTACCAGATAATGATCATTGTGACGTTCTATGATGGATTTGGCTGGTGGTGCGGCATGTGCAATTGCCTGTCCCTGTATTTGTGAATGACTGCCCAGATGATCGGAACTTGTTAGAATCGTGTCACTATCCACTGATATATCTGAAAATAATGCAAGTCTATCTTTTGGAATAACAAAGCTTGAAACACCTGTGCTGACTTGAAAGGCCTGTTCTGTTTCTGTTACCGAAATTTTTGTTTCAGCTTGTCTGGGCGGCCCTGATGTCAGGTAATAGACACGATTTTGATTGGCTGGAACAGTTGCAGGAAAAGTCACCAACAGCCATTGAATCGGACATGATGTGTCATCCTTCCCCCCTGTCCATCGGCTGAGAACCTCAAAACAGGCAGGAATTTTATTTCTGTCCTGATCTTCAATACAAAGATTTGCCATATCCTTGATATTATCTGATCGTGCAATGGGGATGCCATTACAGACCATTTCATTGTTTCGGTCAATGCCCAGCGTTTCTTTGATCATTAAAGGCGTAATAACCGGATTGGGCTGGACAGCCTCAATATCCATATAATTGAGCATGGTGTATTTATCAAAAATTCCCATTTGCATGGTCAATTTATTATCTGTAATATCAATTTCATGGGTACGAACAAGATAGGGATCGGTTGCTTCATCATCAATAAAACTGATTCCTTCAATATCAATTTTATTATGTGCGTATTTTCTCCCTTGCCAGCCAGCAGAGACAGTCACTTGATATCGGCCATTGGGCAAATCAAATTCAAATGTTTTTTGACGTCCCCAATCATCATATAAAATGCTTTGTTGTCGGGGATCATCAGCGCCATTGTCAAGATACCTGTACATCACATGCTGCATATCGCCAAACCAACCATAACCATCTGTTTCATTGTATGGATGCCATCCGATTTTCATATATGTTTTTTGACCAATGATCAAAGGATCATCAACCGGTTCACTGGCCGGATCTTGAAAATTGATATAATAATTGCCAGGGGCTTCTAACGTTCTGGGATGCTGATACTGTGGCGTAATATCCGGGATTGTTTGAATTTCATTCCCATTTTTTAACCCCATTTGCCACCGCAAGTTATACATAAACGTATCATCCCTGGTATAACTGGTTAGACCTGAAATGATTTTATCTACCTGTGTGTCTGCATCATTGACCTGATCCACCTGAGGCTGTTGGTGTTGATTCAATACAAACAAATATTCGTAATCTTCCAGGCTATCTCGCATTAGCTCAAGGCGAATTGAAGGCACCAGACGATGATTATTTGCAGCATATGGAATGACCTCGTTGGTTTCTGATGGGGGATACATCATAAACCAATCCCCATTGTGTTGATCGGTCATTGGGTCAGTCCAGGGATTTTTGGACCAGTTGTTGAGTGAATAATAAGCAATGCCGCGAATTCGGTATTTCCATAAAAACCAACCTGTTAATTTGCTTTCAATCCCGGGATGATCCAGGGTGATGGGGTTGAAAAATGGGGGGCGTGTGCCATGCAAAAAGTAAATCCAGGTCTCTTCATTATGATTTCTGGCACGTTCATGAGATTTTTCTGGATCATATTGATTCAGGACTGGCAGCCAGATATCAATTTTCGCATCTGGAAATTGGGAATGATTATAAATTTCTGCTTTGGGTTCTTCAGATAGCATTAGTTTCAGTTGTGGCGCGGCTCGTTTCAGTTCCTGTGAATACCAGGCAACAGCATCATAATCGGCCTGATCCTGAGGCTCATTGGCAAAATAATAATAGGCGTTACTCCGATACTGCTGATTGCTAAGATACTGTTCTAAATGGGAAATATAGGAAAACCATCTGGTGTTATAGTCACTGTTGGGGTGATTGGATTCATACCAATCTGAATCTGTTCTGGCAATATTGCAAAATGTGAGGGGGCGTTGATCGGCTGACGCATCATTGTTTTGAAATGTCATTGCCATAAAACTGGGAAATCCAGTGCCACCATTAAAATCTTGGCCATTTAAATACTGATTGGCGGGTTTTTCAAACCCCCAGATATCATAGGGATCTGAAAAATTTCCTGTTGTACAATCATATGAAATAAAGGGCCCTCCACCTTTTCCAGTCAAGCCGCCGGGCCATAGCACCGATTTGGGTGTCAATCGGTGATCAATAAAATACTGTTTGATTTTTTCCACATACATCCAATATCCATCTGAGACATCGTATGCATGTAATATGGTCTGATAGGAAAAATTCATTTGCGATTTGACATGAAGGTCAGATGGAATTGCAAAATTAAACACATGAAGATGCACCGGAATTTTCATATGACCCATTGTTACAACAGAATCATAATCACCCGATACGACTGATTCCGAAATATAAAGACTGAACCAAAAGGCAGTGTTTTCATTTTCAGTTAATTGAATGCTTGCATTATTTTCTATTGGCCACAAAGGATCAGGATAATCCCCTGTTCGCCCCAAATTATCCGATGCCTGTTCAATGGGCACATATTTAACCTGATAAATCTCACAAATAATGTGATTCCCAAAATCTCCAACACTTACACGAAGAGATTGAGAAGATTTTGGCCTGGCGACAATAATAAAAGGCTCAAATTCATTTTTGGCTGCCGCAACTTTAACTGTCGATCCTTTTTCAGATGGTACAGCATCCGCTTTGAATACGCGGTTTGATGGCATTGTTGTCCAGATGCTTATGTCAGTGGTGGATTGTGTTAATTGATAGGTGTAAATGTCAAGGCTTGCACTTGACACAGTTGTAAATATCAAAATAAAGATAACTATACTTAAAACATTTAATTTTAAATGGTTATGCATTTTTTCCTCCTGGTTTTTATCAAATGGTTGAAGAAATTCTGCAAGTAATGGGCCAGAAATTAATTACATCGTTTCGGCCATTTTTTTTGCTCTTATAGCTGTTGAGATTCGAAAAGTTTACTCATTTTTTACCCTCAAATCTTTACTCTTACTGTTCCGCTTAGGAGGTCTTGCATTAGGCCTTTTTTTAGTTGTTGGAGTTGGGATAGTTCTTGCTCAGTTGCTTCTAATTCATCATATCCCAACTCCTCCAAATACCCCATCATCACTTCTTCAGCCTGATTCCTTTCAACCTGCAACCCCTTCAAAATCTTCATCTTTTAAATCAATGATGCCATCATCATTCATATCCACTGTTTTTTGGTGCTTTTTTTGTAAAAACAATTTTTGCAATGCTGTAATGTCCATCATTAACTGGAAAAGTCGCATCAGTATAACCATCATTGTAGGAATTTATCAAGTTCAATTCATCGGTTGAATATTCAACAACAGCAATTGAGACCCAACATTTGAACGTGTAAGTGTTCCAAAATATTCGGAAACAGCTTTGTATTATTTTTGCTCGTTAATAAATTGATTGATAAGGTTATCAATTTCTCCCGAAGCTGTCATAGATTTAATGATCGGGTTGATTTTATCTATCAAAGCCTGGTGTTTTCCTTTCGTAAAAACCATGTATAATGACATTACTTTTAATGGAACGGGCAGAGTTTTCAAATCAGACATGGCATTTATTTTGATTGCTGTAGATATGCCTACCCATTTATCACAGATATAAGCATCAACGCGCCCTGAAATAAGCTTTTTAAAGTTCGTTTCATGGGAATTTCCTGGATCCAGTTTGTAATATGGGGCGTTATCAAATTCAGCACCATAAGTGTAACCATGCATGACACCAATTTTCAGCCCTTTCAAGTCTGGCAGCTTTTCAAACTTTATATTAGAATCTTTACGCACGAAAAATAAGAGAGGAGAATTAACAAGCGGTTCGGTATAATCAAAATATTCCATACGCTCGGGGGTTTTGTACAAAATAAACAAGCCATCATTTCGACCTTTTTTTGTATATTCTAACGCTCGCTTGAACGGCAGAAACTTTAGTTTCAATGGTACTTCTAACTTTTTAAAAATTGCATGGACAATATCTACCATAATTCCAGCCGGCTTTTCATTTAACTTAAACTCGTATGGTGAAAATTTGTGATATCCAAGGTTTATTGAATTCGCATATATCGCATTTGTCCATAGCGATATCACCATCATTAATCCAAAAAACATTACTTTTTTCATCGTACAATCTCCTTTTGTTTGATGATTTTTCAATTAAATTGATCGAATCTACATTCATTAAGCACTTTTTTACAAATATAACCTTATGATTTAAATTACTTTTTTCATCGTAAAGTCTCCTTTCTCCTTTTATGATTTTCCAGTTTGTGTCCTTTCATTGAGCAAGCTTGACTTGTGTCTTAAATCACAATACGCCTGCTGACAACCACGGCCCTGATTCGTCAATATGCTGATAAAAAGAGCTACATGCAAAAGCTAGCAAATTGTGATACAGACACAAAGTTTCGCATACTTAATGAAGGCAAACGATCGTTCATTATTCGTGTGTTTAATATTTTATTGGCTGTCCGGGTGTCTGTTGTTGTCACCTGGAAACAATGGATTATTCGCTGTACCGGTGAAGTACCATACTGTCTTCATGCTTTTGATTGAAGTAAGGGTTACCTGCAAGTTTGTAACGAAATGGTAGACTGATATGTGACTGAAATCGTCACGCCTGTAAATGCCGGGAATTATGAGTGATTAAAAAATATTATGCCATTTGGCACATTCTCAAACCCGGTTTGATGAACACGAGAATAAATATATGTGTTGATAGAGAATGAAACGATAATTTAGTTTTATTTATTGTACTGAAAAAAATGAATACAGTTTATTTAATATTCTTTAATGAAATCAGTATGTCAATGTTTTATTTGCTTTTTATTTTATGAATATTCCATGGTTTTTGTTATTTTATTTGAATTCTTACAGAAAATATCTGGTTAAGCACTTTATTTTATTTGATATTAATTGAATTTTTAATAATTATTTTATTTATGTTCCTGTAAAAAATACTATCATAATAATTGGTTATATGGGTATATGTGCAATATGGTGTTGGATCAGTTGTTGGGGGCATTCCAAAAAAGTCGGACATTCATTGATGATCATTGAAAAATGATTTATTTCGGCAAATCCAAGAACAGCGTAGGGCTAAAGCCCAACGCTGAATGGAAAAAGGACGCTAAAGCGCCCTCAATAC
>Ga0272440_1000516_pt1 | contig 32468 bp, 5 predicted proteins | sample SSMMMBAug17_FD_192440 | JGI IMG/M metagenome (GOLD analysis project Ga0272440, IMG submission 192440) | Marine sediment archaeal communities from Little Sippewissett salt marsh, Falmouth, MA, United States - SSM-MMB-Aug17 | ecosystem: Environmental > Aquatic > Marine > Wetlands > Sediment ... | reverse complement strand
TTTTCTTTAGCAAATCGCGCGATAAAATAATTAAAAATAAACCCTGATAACGACACTTATATATTAAGCTCAATGATTTCAAAGACTTAATTTTAAGACTGTTTTTGTTAGATTTAGATGCAACACTATTTGCTTCTAAAATTGGAGATAAAAATATGAAAACAAATTATGGTATAATTTTTTTGATTTATGCTTTGATCCTTGCTTTTACTCAAATAAATATCTCAGATATTTCTGCAGCCATTCCACCTGAAGAAAGACAGGCTTTGATTGATTTTTATAACAGTACTGATGGAGATAATTGGAAAAATAATGGAAATTGGTTGGGAGATGAAGGGACTGAATGTAGTTGGTATGGGATTACATGTGATAGTCAAAAGTCTACTATAAATAGAATTCATCTAGAAAATAATTATTTAAAAGGGTATATACCATCATCATTTGTTAATTTTTTAAATTTAAAATATGTTGATGTCTCTCATAATCAATTAAAAGAATTAAAAGAATTGCCTCATTCATTTGGAAATCTTTTATTAAATACATCAAAGTTTTATGCTTTTATCTGTTTAAATTTTTCTTATAATCAATTGTCCTCACTTCCTGAATCTTTCGGTAATCTTACACTAACTACTTATGGCGATGCTAGTGGTATAATTCTTAATATGTCGAACAATCAATTGACGTCCTTACCTAAATCTTTAGGTAATCTTACGTTAACAACTTTTGGCAATGATAGTCGTATAAGTTTTGATTTATCGAACAATCAATTGACATCTCTACCTGAATCCTTCGGTAATCTTACGTTAACAACTTCTGGCAATTATAGTGATATAAGTTTTAATTTATCGAACAATCAATTGACTTCATTGCCTGAATCTTTAGGTAATCTTAAACTAACTACTTCTGGCGAATATAGTGGTATAATTCTTAATATGTTTAACAATCAATTGACATCCCTACCTGAATCCTTCGGTAATCTTACGTTAACAACTTCTGGCGATTATAGTTATATACATTTTTATTTATCGCACAATCATTTGTCTATACTACCTGAATCTTTCAACAATCTTAATTTTACTACATCAGGACAAGGTAGTGATATATTTCTTACTTTATCGAACAATCAATTGTCTTCACTTTCTGAATCTATTGGAAACCTTAAATTAACTACTTCAAGACAAAGTACTGAAATAATATTAGATTTATCTAATAATTTATTGTCAACACTGCCTGAATCTTTCGTTAATATAACTTTTGAAGGTTCTTCTGTAGGTATAGTTTTATCTTTTAATCCTTTAAATCAATCACCAGGCCTTTTGTATATTTTGGAAAAATTAATACTATCGGGAACTCAAATAGAATTGAATAACAATTTAGGCTCCATAAGTAAAAATGAACATGAAGCATTAATTGATCTGTATAATTCTACTAATGGTAATAATTGGTTCGAAAGTTTTGGTTGGTTAGGTGAAATTGGAACTGAATGCAATTGGTATGGGGTTGCATGTAATATCTTTAGAACCAAAATATTAGGAGTTAATCTTAGCAATAATAATTTAGAGGGTTTTCTACTGGAATCAACAAAATTATTAGGTCAATTAAATTTATCTGGAAATGAATTAAGAGTGAATGAAAAAGATCGTCAAGCTCTAATTGACCTTTATAATAGTACCAATGGTGATAATTGGAACAACAAGGATAACTGGTTAGGAGAAATTGGAACAGAATGTAATTGGTTTGGCGTTCGTTGCAACGAGAATAGTACGCATATTATCGGTATTAATTTAAATAATAATAATTTAAGCGGTGATATTCCTGAATCTATATTTAACATCATAATTGATGATTATAGCGTCTATTATTTAAATTTTTCAAACAATCAATTAGCATCCTTTCCTGAATCATTAACAATGTTTACCTTTTCAACAAATTCAGAAGGTATATATATAGATTTCTCTAATAATCAATTTGAAAATTTGCCTTTTTCATTTAATATATCAACAAATAATATATCAACAGTGATTAAGTCCTCTCGCGTTGTGCTAGATTTCTCTAATAATCAATTAGCAGAATTCCCTAATTCATTAAGTATATCAAGTAGTTCACCTTATATATCCTATATTTTTTTAGATTTTTCTAATAATCAATTAATAGAATTCCCTAATTCATTAAGTATATCAAGTAGTTCAGCTGAATCCTTAATTTTTTTAGATTTTTCTAATAATCAATTAATAGAATTTCCTAATTCATTAAGTATATCAACTGTTTTATCCACTATTTATTTAAATCTTTCTAACAATAAAATAGAATCTCTACTTGATTCATACCCTATGTTTAAAATAGAATCATTTATTGATTTTGATTCATACTCTAGTTTCTCAAACATGTGCTATAATAATAATCAATTAAATTTCTGGGAGCGACAATTCTGCATTTATATTGATATTGATTATAGGTTTCATCTTTATTATTCTGATCGTTATTATTATCGTTATATTATAGAAGAGTTAAAAAAAGTTACGATAAATCTCTCTAATAACAATATAACAAATCGATTTGATTATTTAGAACTTAATTATGATTGTGACTTGATTTATTCAGGGAATCCACTGCAATTTGATAGTAAAGAACGAGAGGCGTTAACTGAATTTTATTATGAAACGAATGGTCCATCATGGACAAATAATAAAGGTTGGTTGGGTGAAGCGGGTACAGAATGTAATTGGCATGGTGTTGTATGTGATGAATATGGCTCTAACATTGTTGAAATAAATTTAGAAAATAACAATTTAACAGGACCTATTCCTGAGTCTATTTTCAATTTAAATTATCTCAAAAATTTAATATTATCTAATAATCAACTATTCATACAGAATGATGCCTTTGAGAATTTTATTTTGTCTCCTTTGTTTAAGAAATTAGATTTATCAAATAATCGATTATCAATAATACCTGATTCTTTTGGTAATATTAGCCTTAATGATTTAAATTTGTCGAATAATCGCTTAACAACATTGCCTGATTCTTTTGGTAATATTAGTCTTAATGATTTAAATTTATCGAACAATCGCTTAACAACACTGCCTGACTCTTTTAGTAGCATTAGACTTAATTATTTAGATTTGTCGAATAATCGTTTAACAACACTGCCTGATTCTTTTGGTAATATTAGCCTTAATGATTTAAATTTATCGAATAATCGCTTAACAACACTGCCCGACTCTTTTAGTAGCATTAGACTTAATTATTTAGATTTGTCGAATAATCGCATATCAAAACTACCTGATTTTTTTGGTAATATTAACGTTAAGCAACTAAATTTATCACATAATTTATTGACAACACTGTCTGATTCTTTTTGTATTAATAATTTTTCAATAGTTGACTTATCTTATAATCAACTGACTTCACTTCCTGATAATTTCGGTTATACTACAATGTCATCATTAGATTTATCTAACAATCAACTAACTGTACTTCCTGATTCTTTCGGTAACTTTGAAGTATCTGGTAATAATGATGGTCGTCCAGTATTAGATTTATCAAATAATCAATTAACCTCACTTCCTGAATCTTTTGGTAACCTTGAATTATATAGCTATGGTCCGGGTAAAATATTAGATTTGTCAAATAATCAATTAGCTTCACTTCCTGAATCTTTTAGTAATATTGGATTAAGCATTCTTCAATCTACTTCTAATATTGATAATATAATTTCTAACTTATCAAATAATCAAAGAGTTTTTGATTTATCAAATAATCAATTAGCTGCTCTACCTGATTCATTTAGTAATATGCAAATAAGTCTTTCATGTAATGATTGTACTTTTAGATTAGATTTGTCAAACAATCAATTGTATAAAAATCCTGAATCTATTTATAATATAAATATATATGATTTAGATTATTATCATAGAGATGTTATATTAGATTTGTCGAATAATCAATTGTCAATGTTTTCTGCTCCTTTAAAAAATTATGAATTAAGAATCTTAGACCCTTCATACAATGATTCACCGCCTGTTATTCCAGATTCACAGTTTGATAAAAGCATACGTGACGCATTAATTGACCTTTATAAAAACACAAATGGCAATAATTGGTATAGAAAAGATAATTGGTTAGGTGAAGAGGGCAGCGAATGCAATTGGTATGGGATAGGATGTAATTCTACAGGCACAGAAATACTTGAAATTAATCTTAATTACAATAATTTAGTAGGAAATATACCTGAATCTTTTGTAAATATAAGATCTATAAAAAATCTTAACCTGTCTGCTAATAAATTGTTAAAACTGCCTGAATCTTTTGGGAATATCGATTTTTTTTACTTAGGAAATGATTCCTATTATGAAGGCAGTGTTTTAGATTTATCTTCTAATCTACTATCTACACTGCCTGAATCCTTTGGCAATCTTAAAGTAAAGGAAGTAGACTTGTCGTTTAATATTTTATCTAATCTACCCGACTCTTTTGGTAAACTTATAAGATCAGCTCAAGTTGTAAACTTACGTGGGAATCAATTGTCTAGTCTTTCTGATTCTTTTGGCAGTTATTTTATAACAAATGTGCAGGGACTTGGTGTAATTTTAATTTTGGCTTCAAATAAATTATCAACACTTCCTGATTCTTTTGGCAATCTTAGAGTCGCAAATAGTTTAGATTTATCAAATAATCAATTGATTAAACTTCCAGATTCTTTTGGTAATATACGTACAAGTTCTTTTCATGGTTTCGATTTAAATTTATCTAATAATCAGCTATCTACACTTCCCGATTCATTTAGTGATCTTAGATTTTATGAATTAAATTTATCAAATAATCAGTTGTCTACACTCCCTGTTTATTTTGGTAATGTTATGACTGCTTACGAAGAAACATATAAAAAATTAGATTTGTCTAATAACCTATTGTCTTCTTTACCTGAATCTTTTGCAGATCTTAACTTAAACAGTTATGATGGAAGTGTAAAATTAGATTTGTCGAATAATCTTTTGACTTCGCTTCCTGATTCTTTTGGTCAACTTAGATTAGAGTCAGGTTATACGACTTATGGGTCGAATTTGTATAGTGTAACCTTAGATTTATCAAATAATCAATTAAGTGTATTGCCTGAATCTTTTTGGAATCTTGACGTATCAAGCAGAAATAATAGTGCAACTTTAGATTTATCGAACAATCAATTAACAACACTGCCTCAGATAATGAATAATAATTTTTATTGTGATTATTTAAATTTATCAATCAATCAATTAACATCATTACCTGAGTCTTTTGGAAAACTATCACTGGTCAATTTATATTTGAATAATAATAAATTAACTCATCTGCCAGAATCTTTTGTTGATATTACTCAATTAATCAATTTATATTTAAATAATAATCAATTAACTCATCTTCCTGAGTCTTTTGGAAATCTAACAAAACTAGAATATTTAAATGTAAATAATAATCATTTAACGAACCTTCCTGTGTCTTTTGAAAACCTTACTAAACTAATCAATTTATTCTTAAATAATAACCAATTAACCAATATTCCTGAATCGTTTGGAAACTTTACACAACTTGAAAATTTATATATCAGTAATAATCAATTAACTCAACTTCCTGAATCTTCAGGCAATCTGATAAAACTCAATACCCTCTACTTATCAAGCAACAAGCTTACAAGCTTACCAGAATCAATTGTTAATATACAATCACTGAATACTATAAATATAGCAGATAATCAATTGACTTACCTTCCTCAAATACCAGTTCAAATTAAAGAGCTTAATATATCAAAGAATCAAATTAGCTCTGTTAGCAAAAATATTGAATATTTAGAGCATTTAGAAAGTATTGATTTGAGCTATAATAATATAGAATCATTAACAATCGTAACTAATAATATGGTAAATATTGATGCTTCTGATAACGTATTAAAATATCTAACGATTAAACAAGAGTTAACCAATTTGAAAAGCTTAAACTTAGAAAACAATCTTTTAGAAGAATTTCCAGCTATTATATGCAAATCCAAGTTGCTAAAAGAACTTGATATGTCAAACAACTTATTAACAATCATCCCAGAAGATATAACCAAACTGATTAACCTTAAATCAATTGATTTGTCATCTAATCAATTACAAGTAATACCTTATATTTTAAATGAATTACATTTATTAGAAACAATAAATTTATCCAACAATCGTATTGCAAATTGTTCATCAGAGATTTCAGGATTTCAAAATGTTAAAAGTCTTAATTTATCTGGTAATGATATAAAAGAAATACCAACAGATATTGGAGAATTGACGAATCTGTCTGAACTTATTATATCTCACTGTAATCTTGATTCATTACCACAAGAATTTGGAAATCTTACAAACTTGAGAGTACTTGACTTAGGAAATAATGAGCTTGATGAAACAGACCTGTCTTTTTCTATTAACAATTTATCCAATCTTTTTGTTTTGTCATTAGCATCAAACCAGATACAAAAATTACCACAATTTCTACTAAACCTTAAAAAAATAATGGTTCTTGACCTGTCATCTAATGACATAAATCAGGACATACCAATTGAAATTGTTCAATTGAATAAAATGCTGTATTTAGATTTAAGTGATTCGCAATTATATACAACGAATCCAGCTTTATATGATTTTATCATTCAAAAATCTCCAGATTGGGTTAATTCCCTCCCTCCTTTACCAGAATCACAAAATGATGCGTCAATCAGATACATAACATCTTCTGCTAATCAACTCTGTTATTCTGAAAATGCAATCATTCCAATTTCTATTATTTTTAACTCACCTGTTACACTCACTAATGGCAATCTTATTATAAAACTTGAAACAGGTGATATTGATCAGGAAATTACAGTCTCTCCTTTTTCAAACGCTATTACTGCCACAGTTTTTTATAAAGTACAGGCTGGTGATTTTAATAATAACTTAAATGTATCAAGCATTTCATTGTCAGAAAATGCATATTTAAAAAACAATAATAGCATAGACGTAGACTTAAGAATTCCTGATTCATTTAATTTAAATGATATGCGCAATATTTATGTAGATGCCACTATACCTGAACTTGATATAATTTATCCCACAGATGGTCATTGCCTTCAACAGGTTGAAAGTATCAAAGGAACTGTAAATGATATATCAGATTCTTTTGAGCTTAAAATGCAATTCACTGATGGAATATCTTATTATACCACTGATACAGTTTATCCATCTTCAACAGAAATCTGGTTCAATCTATATACTGGTCAATTATCTGGCAATAATAGAAACTGGTTTGTTAATATCTCAGATATTAATTTGATAACCGGGTTCAAATCTGGCTTAGTATATACAATCAAAACAAAAGCTGTAGATCTATGCGGTAATAAATCGGCCAAAACAATTGAATTTACTTATAATAAAGGTATATCAAATATTACATGCAATATTTCAAAACAACATATTGTATTAGGTGATTCACTCTCCATTACAGGTACAATCACCCCACCTGACAAAGTCACTGACTCCGGGGTTAGTATAGAACTGATATCTCCTTTAAACCAGATTATTTATAAAAATACTACAGCACAAAAAGATGGCAGTTTTTCATATCATATTCAATGTAATGACATTCATTCATCTGGTCTTTGGAAAATTCAGACAGCCTGGGAAGGACATGACTGTCTTTTTCCTGCAACCAGTAATCCGGTTTCTCTTTCTGTAGATAAAGCAAAAACAGAGGTTGTCCTTGATGTTTTGCACGATGCTATCAAACATGGTGAAAGCACATCCATCAGTGGTATATATACACCTTATCCCGATTGTGGCGGAGATTTATCTGGAATACAAATTTTGCTTAATTTTAAAAATGGCGACAATAGTTTTTCAAAAACAATTTTTACAAATGATCAAGCTGGACATTTTCAACTTATTAATTTTAAAGGACTTGACGCTTTTGGAGACTGGCAGGTACAGGCAATGGTTTTTGATACAACGAATGCATATGAATCAAGTTCTTCAGAGCCTATGATTGTAAGAGTTGTCGAATCTGCAGGATATGCAATTATTATTCAGGGTAAGCTGGAAAATGAAGAAGGACTTAAATCACATAAAAAAACAACTAATTTTGTATATGAACAACTTAAACAAAGAGGCATTAAAGATGATAATGATTTTGATGATATTCGATTCTTTTATAACTATCATCCACAAGATGATATTGCTGATAAAAAAGACATTTATGAACTCCCTGATAAAACCAATATCAAAAAATCATTAACAACCTGGGCTGCTGACAAAATGAATCAAAAACCAGCAAATCTTTATGTGGTTTTAGTTGATCATGGTATTGAAGATACATTTTTTATTGATCCTGATACAATTTCAGCCACAGAGATTGGACTATGGCTGGATACACTTCAAGATCAACTGGTAAAAGATGCCATGAACCAGGAAATCGTTGTGATTCTGGGTTTTTGTCATTCTGGATCTTTTATCAAAGAATTAAGTGGACCAAACCGAATAATAATTGCCAGTGCAGCAGCCAATGAATTTTCATATAAAGGACCTTTGGATAAAGATAATATTAGAGAAGGTGAATTTTTTGTATCTGAATTTTTTAAGTCTGTATCACTTGGAAAATCTGTTAAACAAAGCTTTTCTTATGCTGTTCAACTGACTGAACGTTTTACAGAATCTCTTAGCCTTGGAAGTATTAATGCCCCGCCATTTTTTGACAATTCTGCACAACACCCACTTTTGGATGATAATGGTGATGGAACAGGAACAAATGATTTAACCATTGCTGGTGATGAAGGTCTATTATCAAAAGATCTAATTATTGGTGTTAGCTCATTAACAGGTAATGATCCTGGCGATGTTGCTATCATAAAAGTAGCAGAAACTATGTTTATTAATGAAAATGACGTATTCCCACAAGAAAGCCCTTATGCAATTCTTGATAATGAAGATTATGTTAGCCTTTGGATTGAAATTAAAACACCAGATTATACAAGTAACGATGATACCACAACTGAACAAAAAGAACTGGAACTTCCAAAATTATTATATTTGTCATCAAATGATCTGATTCCGCAAGATCTTAACATATTGCAGTGTCTTGATAATAATTTTGAAAATCCACCTCATTCATGGTCATGGGATTATATAAAAAAGGAATCTAATTTAGATTTTTCAGCTCCGGGTACATATCAAATTTTTTATTTTGCCAAAGATAAAGATAGTGGCAATGTATCTCCATTCAAAGAAACAATTGTATATAAAAACAAACAAAACAATCATCCTCCAGAGCCCTTTAATTTAATGACACCTGAAACTGGAACAACCTTGAGCATTCAGGGGGTACTTTTTGGATGCGATTATAGAACTGACCCGGGATGTTATACTCATTTAAGCTGGGAATATACACAAGATCCTGATAATGATATGCTGACTTATTCAATTTTATTTTCAAAAAATGATGAATCATTTGCAAATCCCTGTCATATGATTCGACAGGAACGAATCAATGAAAACGCATGGGAAATTGATATACCTGATAATTGGGATGGAAGCACTGTGTACTGGAAGGTATTAGCGATAGATCAATTTGGTGCTGTTCAAGAATCTAATATCAGTCATTTTATTGTGAATAACTATGGAAATCCATTATCTGCAAAGGTTAAATCTATTATTTATCATTCTATCACTAAAGAAATTTTAACTGATGTTAAACTTGAGATTAATGGAAATCAACAAAGACCAACAGGTAAGAAAGGTTTTTATTTTTTTAGTCTGGAACCATCAACATATAATATACAAATATCAAAAAATGGTTTTTTGCCTGTATATCAAACAAATGTTAATCTTGAAGATGGATTAACAACATTAATATTTAATTTAGAGCCAGACTCTAACTATGAAAATGAAGCACCTGTTATTGATAACATTTCCAATATTATAATAACTGAGGGTGAATCTTTTTTTGTATCAATACACATAACAGACGATAAAACAGCTCCTGAATTTTTAAAAATCACCCCAATTTCTTTAAACACAAGTATTATTCCTGAAAATAATTTGTTTATTTCAGGAACAGGCCCAATATACAAATTAAATATAACTCCAATTGATGATATGACAGGTCATGCTGATATTTGTGTGAATGTATCTGATGGATTCTTATTTTCAAGTCAATCATTTAGTGTTGACATAATGGATGTGAATGATCCACCAGATATTTCATTGATTGATAATCAGGAAATATTTGAAGACACACAACTTGAGTCCTTATTGTTTCAAGTCAGTGATATTGATTCTGATATTGAATCAATATCTATCAGTGGCTATTCTTCAGATCAATCAATTGTACAAAATAATGATATTATCATAACAGGCCCTGGTGAAATACGCTATTTATCTATTAAACCTCAAGCAAATGCTTTTGGGACAGTTTTAATAACAATAATTGCAAGTGATGGCATAAATGATGTTGAACAAGTTTTTAATCTTAATGTTAAAGAAGATAATGATAAGCCAATTGTTGAAGACATGACAATTAATGCATTAGAGGGGGCATTAATAGACATTACGTTGATAGGTATTGATTATGATAAAGATATGTTATCATACATGATAGAGAGTCCACCCACAAATGGCATTATTGCAGGAGATCCACCCAATATATATTACACACCAAAGAATAATTTTTGTGGTGATGATTCCTTTTCCTATTATGCAAGTGATGGTATTTATCATTCTGAAATAAAACATGTTTACTTAAGAGTACTTCCAAAGGATTGTCAAGCCATTGTATCAGAAATAAAGGTACAGACAGATGAAAACAAAGATATTGATATACAATTTGATGGTAAAGATATGTCAGGCAATAATAATATCTTGTTTTATGAGATTACATCCCCCCCTGTTTATGGAAACTGCACAGTTAATCCAACTTTTGTAAGATATAAGCCTGATCCAAACTGGTCTGGTATAGACAGACTTAAATATATTGCCAAATGTGCTGGATGCAGTGATAAAAAATCAGAACAAGCAGAAATAATAATTACTGTTCATGATACGATTGATCAGGCACCTGTTATTTCTAAAATTGATGATTACGCTACAGATGAAAATACCATGATATCAGGAATTCCTGTAATTGTAACAGATATTGACAGCCCAATATATGATATACAAATATATGTGTCTTCTTCAAACCAGGTATTAATTCCTGATCATAATATTTCGTTAAACACCTTATCGAATGCTCATTATTTATCACTGACGCCTTCAAAGGATAAAGCAGGTGAAGCAATTATTACAGTTCAATGTGTTTCAGCAGAAAAATCTGATACTGAAGAATTTTTAATAACTGTAAATCCTGTGGATGATGCACCCTATGTATTAAATCCCATAAAAAATTTCATTGTTATGGAAGATGCTTCATATACTATAATAGATGTAAGCAATGTATTTTATGATAATGACAATGATAGCAATGAGATTGTTACATCTATTCAATCAAATAGTGCTGACTATCTGGTTAAAGCCACTATCAGTTCAAATATTTTAAGGCTTGATTTTCAAGAAAATCAAACAGGGCAGGCGACTATTGTTTTAATTGGAGAATCAAACAATAAGTTTGCAGAAACATCCTTTTCAATTTTAGTTGATGAAATCAATGATGAACCTGTTGTATCCGATATTTCAATGTATGGTAATAAAGATACATCCTTATATATTTTACTATCATATTTTTTACAGAACTTTCAGGATGTTGATAATGATCGTTTAAATAAAATAAGAATAAAATCACTTTCTGATAATGGTACATTATTTTTTAATAATGTTCATGTTACGAATAATTTTGAAATAAAAACATCTGATTTTACAGGCACTTCATTCATATTTCAGCCTTCTGACAATTGGAGTGGAACCACTTATTTTTCATGGCAGGGATTTGATAATCATTCATGGTCAAACACTGCAAAGGTTATCATATCTATTGAATCACATCCTGTTCATATTGCAACTATTATAAAGCGAGGTTATGAGGATATGGATGTTGAATTTGATAAAGCCGACCTTGCTGGTTTTTCTTTAAATTATACAAATAGCCAGATTATGCTTGTGAGTGTGCCAGAAAATGGAACAGTATTGTTTGATTCTATTAAAACAACAAATGAACATTCATTTAATGGAACTCCATTGGTTGCAGGATATACATGGTCTGTTCAGGATTTAATTGCCGGCGAACTTGTTTTCAGACCTTATGAAAATTTTTATGGCACAACTAAATTTTTATGGCGAGCAAGTAAAGATAATATCTGGTCTGATAATGAAAATGTTTTATGTGAAATCTTTCCTGTAAATGATACCCCGGTTCTTGAAAACAATATATTATCAGGTGATGAAGACATTAAAATGTCATTATCATTTCAATTCTTTTCCAGTTTGTTTAAAGATGCTGATAATGATATTTTAAATCTTATTCAAATTATTCAATTACCTGAAAATGGACAATTAAAAATTGGTGATACTGTCATAAAAAACAATAATCAAATAAGTGCTAATGATATCAATCATCTGGTCTATGTTCCAAATAAAAACTTTTTTGGATTTGATCGCTTAAAATGGAATGCCTTTGATGGGATAACTTATGCTGATTCACCTGCAATGCTAAGTATTACAATTCATCCTGTTGATGATCCTCCTGAACTTGTTAAGCCTGTTTCCAATATCAGCATGTATGAAGATGATGAAAAATATACTATTGACCTTTCAGACGTTTGTATTGATGTAGATAATGACATCAATGGAATTGCTAAAAAAGTAATGTATAATACGCATTCAAACTTGTTAGATGCTGATATTTCTGGTAATACACTGACATTAAGTTTAAATAAAAATCAATCTGGCAAAGCAGACATCTTATTAAGATTTGAATCAAATGAACTTTTTATCAACCATCAATTCTCTGTTACAGTCATACCTGTTGATGATCCCCCTGTTGTTTCAAACCCTCTTAATGATATTTCTGTTGATGAAGATTGCTCAATGAATAGTATTAATTTATCTAAAGTTTTTACAGATATTGATAATGATGAAACTATTGTTAAATCAGTTGAATCAGGTAATATTAATTTAATTAAAGCAAGTATCAATGAAGATAATTTATTGTTAAGGTGTATTGATAATCAAAGTGGTGAAACTACCATTAAGGTAAATGGAATTTCAGGAGGAAAAACCACAAGCACTGCCTTCAATATAAAAGTAAAACCTGTGAATGATCCACCTGTTCTTTCAAAAATTTATAATCAATTTACAGATGAAGATATTCCAATAAAAAATATTGTATTTGATATTTCAGATATTGACACCCCATTAGAGAATCTGACTATCTCTGCATTATCTACAAACCAGAGTCTTGTTTCAAATAACAATATTATTATTCATACAAACAATCAACAATACAGCTTTGACATTATTCCTGAACCGCATAAGCATGGCAGTTGTTTTATAATAATTAAAGCAGAAGATGAAAATTCATGTATAGAATCGCAATTTATATTAACAGTAATGTCAATAAATGATAGACCAGTAGCTGAATCAGTTCATATAGAAACCAATGAGAATACAGAAGCCATTATTTCTTTAAAAGGTAGTGATCCAGATAATACAGAACTGAAATACAGCATCATTAATTTACCAGAAAAGGGGATACTGACCGGAAATGCGCCTCATTTTGTATATAAACCATTTCATGATTCTTGTAGTAACGATCAATTTTATTATCAGGTGAGTGATAGTAATATGATCTCATTATCTGCCTGTGTTTCAATTCATATCGTTCCAATGATCTGCAAACCAGTAGCAATAGACAATCACTATTTTACACAAATGAATACAATAAAAGAGATTAAACTTACAGGATCTGAAATATCTAAAAAAGAGTTGACCTACTCAATTATAGAAAACCCAATTCATGGTACACTGAAGGGAATACTTCCTGAAATACAATATATTCCTGATTCTGGCTGGTTTGGAGAAGATATATTCAGTTTTTCGGTCTCATGTGGTAAATGTGAGCCTGTAATTTCTGAGCCTGGAAATATTACGATTTTTGTGTCAAGTGATAATAATAAAGCACCAGTAATTTTAGGTTTATATAATACATTAATACAAGAAGACTCAGATCAGGAAATTTCATTTTATGTCAATGATCCAGATACTTCCTTTGATAGTATATCAGTATCAGCTTCCATAACACCTTCTGATCTTATTTCCTTTAATCCTCAACAGCTTGTTTGTGAAAACTCAAATTGTACATTGGAAATAAAACCGATTAAAGATAAATATGGGCAGGCTAATATTACCATCACTACCCATGATGGCTTAATAGAATCAAGTAAATCAATTGTTTTAAATATTGAACCTGTAAATGATCCACCAATCATTGGTTCAATAAAAGACCAACAAACTTATGAAGATGTCCTGCTCAATAATATTTTATTGCCAATTGAGGATATTGATACTTCAATTCAAGATCTTAAGATATCTTTTGAGTCATCTGATACAAATTTATTGCCAGTTTCAGGTATTCAGTTATATCAACAAAATCAGGATTATTATATCAGTTTAAATACCAATGAAAATTGTTATGGACAAAGCATTATTAGTGTTATTGTTCAAGATAGCGATATGATGGTAAGAAAAGAATTTTATTTATATGTATTATCAGTAAATGATCCACCTGATGTAATGAATATGAACATTGAAACAATAGAAAACGAAGAGGTAGGTGTTATACTCAAAGGATCAGATATTGAAAATGATGTGCTAAGTTATACAATTGTTCATTTTCCTGAAAATGGAACATTAAAAGGAAATTTACCTGATGTGATATATGTACCTGATATTGGTTTTTGCGGAAAGGATCAGTTTTCATATCAGGCCAGTGATTGGGAGCATACATCAGATTCAGGACAAGTGACTGTAAATATTGTTCCCATGATATGTAATCCAAAAGCATTTGATCAGAATGTTTCTATGGTAATGAATTCTACCAAAGACATTATTTTAGAAGGTTATGAAAAATCTCAACAATCAATTTCTTATTCTATTGTAACTTACCCATCATTTGGAACGTTATCAGGCATACCACCATATTTAAAATATAAACCTTATAATGACTGGTTTGGTGAAGATCAATTTGCTTTTGTTACGACTTGTAGTAAATGTATGCCTCAATTATCAGAGAATGCATTTGTGAATATTTTTGTATCTGATAAAAATAATATACCACCTGCTATTTATGTTAAGTCGAAAATTTCAATCCCTGAGGATACACCTGCCAGTATTTCATTTTTTGTAACTGATTCTGATACTTTTTTTAAAGATATCTGTATTACAGCAACAGCAACACCAGTGGATTTAATTCCAGATGACAGGCAGAAATTAACATGTGATGATTCTAATTGTTTTTTTGAAGTCATTCCTGCTGACAATGCATTTGGAAATGCATTGATTGAAATAGTTGTCAGTGATGGTTTTTCCAATGTCAGTAAATCAGTTGTTTTAGAGGTTAAGGAAGTTAACGATGCGCCTGAAGTCAATGTTGGCAGTACTTTTGATATAGATGAAGATCAATCAATTATAGATATTCCAATTACTGTAACAGATATTGAGTCCCAAGATCAGGCTGAAATATCCATTCTATCATCAAATCCTGAACTTATTGATTCCAATAATGTGATTATTAGTGGAACAGGAAACAGTAAAAAATTGTCTATAAAACCTGGTTTAAATAAATGGGGGCAGGCAATATTAACGATATGTGCAGATGATGGTAAAGATAGAACAAAAAAAGAAATTAATCTTAATGTTAAGCCTGTTAATGATCCTCCAATTGCCTATGATATAAATATTAATAAGAGGAATCAAGATATTATCAGTATTATTCTAAAGGCTTATGATGTTGATATGGATCAACTGACTTATAAACTGTTAAGCAAACCATCTGATGGCGTTTTATTAGGAGCGGCGCCATATCTTTTCTATAAATCTGATGTTGAAAAACAAATAAAAGACTCGTTTACTTTTAATGTAAGTGATGGGGTTCTTGAGTCTAATGTTGCGACTGTTTCTATTTTTATTGGTGAGACGATGTCTGGTGATTATAATAATAACAACAAAATAGATTTGGAGGATATTCTTTTGGTGTTAAAAATAATTTCAGGCATTCAAACTGACCATATTTACATTATTGATGGTATCATTGGAAATAATCAGCTTGGTATTGCAGATGCAGTTATTTTAATGAAGTATTACATTGAGAGTCAATAAAAAAAGGAGAATCAGAATTTATGAGAGAACATCAACATGTTGAATGGAAAGAATCGTGGCGAGATGAATATATCAAGTGGATTTGCGGCTTTGCAAATGCATATGGTGGAAAGTTAGTTATAGGGAAAAATGATAGAGGCATAGTTGTGCAACTTTCTAATATCAAAAAGCTTCTTGATGATATTCCCAATAAAGTTAAAGATATTCTTGGTATAATCGTTGATGTAAATGCTAAATCAGAACAAGGGAAAGAATATATTGAAATTATTGTTGAATCTTATCCTCATCCAATAAGTTATAAAGGTCAATACCATTATAGAAGCGGCAGCACCAAACAGGAATTAAAAGGTATTGCCCTGGATAAATTTCTACTTAGAAAACTAAGAAGGCATTGGGATGAAATTCCAGTTCCTCATGTATCAGTTGAGGATCTTGACTCCCAAACATTTGAAACATTTAAAAAAAATGCTTTAATAAATAAACGCATTTTGCAAGAAGATATTAAAGAAAAACATGATATTCTTATGGAAAAACTTCGCCTTATAGAAAATAATTACTTAAAAAGGGCAGCTATTCTATTGTTTCATCCAGATCCTGAGCAATTTATCACTGGTGCATATGTTAAAATAGGCTATTTTCGAACAGAAGATGAACTTCTTTTTCAAGATGAAATACATGGCAATATTTTTGTTCAGATAGAAAAAGCAATGGATTTCATATTAACAAAGTATTTAAAAGCAACCATTGAATATCAAGGACTTATTCGTAAAGAAGAATATCCCTTTCCAGAGTTTGCACTAAGGGAAGTTTTGATAAATGCACTTGTGCATAAAGACTACAGTAGTGGAAATCCTGTACAAATAAGTGTATACAGTGACAAGATTATATTTTGGAATGAAGGACAATTACCTGACAATTGGACCATTGAAAAGCTCAAACAAAAACATCCATCAAAACCATTTAATCCTGCCATTGCTAATGTGTTGTTCCGTGCTGGATTAATCGAAGCATGGGGAAGAGGTATCCATAAAATTTTTAGGGAATGTAAACTAACAAATTCTCCTGAACCTTTGTTTTCCTATGAATGTTCTGGCTTGTTTGTTGAGTTACATGCCAAAAAGTCATCAATTTTAATCAAAGATTCACCAAAAGATTCACCAAAAGATTCACCAATAAATTCACCAATAAATTCACATCAAACATATTCAAAAATTGAAATAGAAATTATAAAATTAATTCAAGATGATAACAAAATATCAACTGAAATAATGGGAAACAAAATAGGTGTTAGCAAAAGAACTGTTTTAAAACGAATTAATAAACTTAAAAAACAAGGAATAATCGAAAGAATCGGACATGCAAAAAATGGATATTGGAAAATTATCGGGTTAGTAAATCCACCAAAAAGTTCACCAAAAAGTTCACCAAAAGATTCACCAAAAAGTTCACCAAAAAGTTCACCAAAAAGAAATTCAAATATGGATTTGAATATTGTGGAATTAATTCAATTAGATAGCAAGATAACAATAGCAACAATTGGAAATGAAATGGGAGTGAGCAAAAAAACTGTTTTAAAAAGAATTGATAAACTTAAAAAACAAGGAATTGTTGAAAGAATAGGTCCTGCAAGAAGTGGGTTTTGGAAAATTATTAGTGTCGAAAAATAGGTAAATCAATATTCATGAATAAAAATTTAAACTTTTAAAAGTATAATTATTATGAAAAAATATTCCATATCAAAAATAATAACAACTTGTATTATCGTAATGATTAATATTTACGTATCATCTACTAATTTATATGCAATGATAACAGATATTGAAAGACAGGCTTTGATTGATTTATATCATTCAACAAAAGGTCAATACTGGATCAATAATGATGGTTGGCTTGGAGATAAAGGTTCTGAATGTAACTGGTTTGGTATAAAGTGCAATGAATATACTGGTCAAATAATTGAAATTGATCTGAGTCACAATAATCTTAGTGGTGATATACAAATTTCTAAGTTTACTATTTCAGGTCTTAAAAAACTTAATTTATCATATAATCAAATCACAAATTTGCCAGATTTTTTTGGTAATCTTACCAGCCTTATTGAATTGGACTTATCATCCAATACTATAAAATCACTTCCCGAATCTTTTAAAAATCTGCTTAACCTTAAAAAGTTGAATCTGTCTTCTAACAAACTTGTATATTGGCAAGATGAATGTAGTCTGCCATTTTTGGAAGAATTAAATTTATCAAATAACGTGTTTTCATCTTTTGACATTAAACCAGGTTATTTTCTCAGTTTAAAACAATTGGATATCTCAAATAATTATATAACATCAATGACGATAGAATCTCCACTGGGAAATCTTAAAGAGTTGAACCTGCAAAATAATAACTTAGATATTTTTCCACTGGATATTTGTAAACAAGTATTACTACAAAACCTTAATATCTCTGAAAACTTCCTGACCACAATACCCGATGAAATCATATCTTTAACTGGTTTAAAACAAATTAATATGTCAAAAAACAAACTCCTTGAAATTCCATATCATCTTGGAAACATCACTGGCCTGGCAACAATAGATTTATCAAATAATATAATATCAAAAATTGGTTTTGATATTCCACAATATGAATATGTACAAAGTCTCAATTTGTCAGGAAATTATTTAACAGATGACGAAGATGTACTAAGTCTTAATATACCAGGATATGATTTAACAAACAATCCATATGATACTGTTATTTCTCCAGTATTTTCTTTAAATATTGAATATATGATTCATTTATCAGAGCTTAACCTTTCAAATTGTTACCTGGAAAAAGTACCTGTAGAAATTGGAAAATTAATAAATTTAAAATCTTTGGATTTAAGTCAAAATCTACTATATTTAAATGAATTACCTGAAGAAATGGGAAATCTTTTTAATTTGAACACCTTATCCTTACGACATAATGATTTGAAATATTTTCCAAAATGGATTACAAATCTAAAAAATTTAACCTATCTTGATTTATCATACAACATGATAAATGACAGCTTTCCTGTAGAGATCATTAAATTAAATAAAATAAACTATCTTGGAATGGCTCAAAAATCAATTAACGAGTATTATGAAAATAAAATAACTACAAGTTCACCAATAATTATAGAATTTTTATCTAAAATTTCAAAAGACTCAGATAGTTATACAATTGAAAATAATACAGATAATATGATATTTTTTTCATCAGCAACAAAGTTTATTCATTCTTTAAATTCTGTAGTCAATATATCTATGAATTATTATGATCCCATAACTCTTCAAGGAGGAAATTTATACATTACATTTGAAACAGGTGAAATTGATCAGACAATTACAATACCTCCATTTTCATCATCACGTTCTGTAAGTTTTAGCTATACAGTTCAATCTGGTGATTTTTCGAATGATCTGAAAATTAAATCAATGGCCTTAGATCAAAATGCAAGCTTAACAGATAGCATTGGAAATATGCCTCTGTATATATGCTCTGACTGTAATATCTCTAATATCTACATTGATGGAACAATTCCGGAAACAGAAATAATACATCCAAAAACAAAAAGCTGTATTCAAGATATTGAAAAAATTGAAGGCCAAACTTATGACATCTCTGGTGCATTTACAGTTGAAGTACAGCTTACTGATAGTATAAACAATTATAATCCGGAAACTGGTTCATGGCAGATAGAAGAATATTGGCATATTCCAATTGAAAGTCTATTTATAGGAACAACTAAAACATGGACTTTTGACACAACTGGCATTGAATGGGAAAATGATCAATCCTATACTATCAATGTTAAGGCAAAGGATTTTGCTGGCAATACATCTTCTAAAAGCATTGAATTTAAATATGGTATAGTTGAATCAGAAATTACTTGTCATTTATCAAAAGACAATATTGTTTTAGGCGAACCCCTTCATATCAAAGGTAAGATATACCCACCTGAAAATGTAATTGATACAGGTGTGAGCATTGAACTTATATCTCCTTTAAATCAAACTATTTATAAGAGCGTAAAAGCACAAATTGATGGTAGTTTTAATTATAGTATATTATGTGATGATATCTTTACATCAGGTCAATGGTCAGTTCGAACTTCATGGGCGGGGAATTCCTGTTTAATGCCTGCTATAAGCAATTCAAACCAACTTACTGTTAATAAAGCACAAAGCGAGATTGTTCTTGATGTCATGCATGACGCTATTAAATATGGTGATTCTCTGTCCATAAGCGGCGTTTTTACGCCTGACCCCAACTGTGGAGGGGATTTATCTGGAATACAACTATTACTGAGCTTTACAAATGGTAGTAATAATTTATCAAAAATTATTTACACCAGTGACAGTACAGGACATTTTCAACTTGTGAATTATATGAACCTTAAAGCTTTTGGTGACTGGCAGGTTCAGGCAATGGTTTTTGATAACACAAATGCTTATGAAACAGCAACTTCTGGTGTAATGACTGTAAGAGTTGTCGAATCTGCTGGGTACGCCATACTGATTCAGGGTAAAATTTTAAAAAAAGAAGGATTACTATCACATAAAAAAACCTGTAACTTTGTTTATGATCAACTCAAGCAACGTGGCATAAAAGATGACAAAGATTTTGATGATATCCGATTTTTCTATGATTTTGACACAGATCATGATCCAGCAGAAATGGTTCATGTTTATGAAAAACCTGATAAAAATGACATAAAAAATGCCTTCATTGATTGGGCTCCTAAAAAAATGAACCAGAAACCTGCAAATCTTTATGTTATTTTAGTGGATCATGGGCGTCCAGATACATTTTATATTGATCCTGATACTATTTCTGCAAATGAGTTGGGACAATGGTTAGATACACTTCAGGATCAATTATATAAAGATGCAATGTTTCAGGAGATTGTTGTGATTTTAGGTTTCTGCCATTCTGGCTCTTTTATAAATGAATTAAGTGGCTCAAGACGTGTTATTATAGCAAGTGCTGATGAAAATGAGTTCTCATATAAAGGGCCTCTTGATAAAGACAACATTCGTGAGGGTGAATTTTTTGTTTCAGAATTTTTTAAATATGTTTCTCTTGGCAAATCTGTAAAAAATAGCTTTTCTAATGCTGTTCAACTCACAGAACGTTTTACAGAATCAATTATTGATGGAAGTATAAACGCACCACCATTTTTTGATAATTCTGTACAACATCCTCTTCTTGATGATAATGGAGATGGTATTGGTACAAATGATTTAACTATCTCAGGTGATGAAGGCAAGCTTAGCAAACATTTGATTATTGGAATCAGTACATTAACTGGCAACAACCCGGGTGATGTTGCTATTGTTCAAGTTGCAGATTCTTTGTTTATAGATGAAAATAACAAATTCCCTGTAGAAATACCCTGGGCAGTTCTTGATAGTGATGACTTTGTCAGCCTTTGGATAGAAATAAAGCCACCTGATTATGTTGATAGTGATGATACTCAAACTGAACAAAAAGAACTGGACTTACCCAAAATTTTATACTCACCTGCTCAAGATATTGACTTGTCTAATAGTATAAATATTGAACAAAACCAATGTTTGAATACATCAACTGAAACAAAACCCTATACATGGACATGGGAATATATTCAAAAAAATACAAAAATCGATTTTTCCACTCCTGGTGCTTATCAAATATTTTATTTTGCCAAAGATAAAGATAGTGGCAATGTTTCACCTTTTAAAGAAACAAAAGTATATAAAAACAAAGAAAACAATAATCCACCACTTGAATTTAATCTTTTAACACCAGCTAATGGAGCGACTGTTAGTATACAGGGAGTATTGTTTGAATGTGACTATCATTCAAATACAAATTGCTATACACACCTCACATGGGAAGATACCAGTGATCCAGAAAATGATGTGATTACCTATTCATTGATATTTTCAAAAAATAACAATGCATTTGATAATCCATGCAATATCATAAGATATGATCAAATCAATGAAAACTCATGGGCTATTAATCTGCCTGATAGTTGGGATGGCAGCACTGTATATTGGAAAGTTTTAGCAATTGATCAATTTGGAGAAAAACAGGATTCTGCTGGCGTTAATTACTTCTTAATAAACAATTATGGCAATCCAATGACATCTACTATAAAAGGTCGAGTAACCAATGTTATAAGTGAAAAACAGATAAAAGATGTAGTAATAAAAATCGGACAAAAAAGTACTGGGACGAATAAAAGAGGATATTATTTTTGTAAAGTATCACCTGGCACATATGATATCAACTTATCAAAACAAGGGTATTTACCTTTATATCAAAAAGAAATAAAACTTAATCAAGATACGTTGACAACAAAAGATTTTGTTATGCACCCAGATTTAGATATTGAGAATACACCACCTGTTATATCAAATATTGCCAGTCAGGTTACAAAAGAAGATGAGACACTTGAAGTCTTTTTTAATGTTCATGATGAAACAATGCTTATGTCATCTTTAATTATTACTTGTACGTCATCAAATACTGATATTTTACCCAATAATCAAATCAACGTATCAGGAACCTCACAAAACTATGTCTTAACGATCAAACCTGACAAAGATAAATATGGACAATTAGAACTAACTGTTCATGCAAATGATGGCGCATTATCTACATCCAAATCGTTTCAGCTTTTGGTAGAGCCTGTTGATGATATTCCTGTGATTTCAACAATTATTGATCAAGAGATTTTTGAAGATCAATCACTGAATGACATTTCTTTTTCAATTATTGATGTAGATAATGATATGAATAATTTTACCATTAATGCTCGTTCTTCTGATCTATCGATCATTAAAGATTCAGATATTCATTTAAATAAAATAGAAAATTTGCATTATATATCAATAACACCTGTTAAAAATGCTTTTGGCAAATCTGTTATAACAATTACAGTTAAAAATGATGATTATGAAGTCAGTAAATCATTTAATGTAACTGTTTTACCTGTAAATGATTCTCCAGTAATTGAAGACATGACAATAGAAGTTATTGAAAATAATATGAAGGAATTTTCTTTAAGTGCGTATGATATTGATAATGACCCTTTATCATATATTCTGATAAGCAATCCTATAAAAGGTAATCTCCATTGGAAACCACCAAACGCTGTCTATATACCAACTGATGGGGCATGTCATAACGATTATTTTGAATTCATTGTTAACGATGGTCAATCAGACTCTGATATTAAACGCGTTGATATTATTATTAAACCAAAAGACTGTAATCCTGTTGTAGAAAACATATCTGTTGAAACAAATGAGAATGAACCTTTGAGCATTAAACTGAAAGGAAATGATATTTCAAATAACTTAGATTTAACTTTTGAAATTACAGAATCTCCCTTATATGGCAGTTGTTCAGTTAATATGTCATCTTTGCTATATACACCAAAATTAAACTGGTCAGGCGAAGACAGATTAAAATATATTGGGCGATGTAAGGGATGTAATACAAATATTTCTCAACAAGCTGACATTATAGTCAACGTTAATAATATTGATGTACCCGCCATTATATCACCAATTCCTGATTTTGAAACAGATGAAGATAAACCCATTTCTGATATTATGTTTACGATTAATGATCCTGATACTTCTTTAGATGATATCGACATATCAGCACTATCTTCAAATCCTTCTTTAATCCCCAATAATCATATAAAAATTATATCGTTGAACTCAATGCAAGTTATGGCGATTACCCCTGCTGACAATCAATGGGGGGAATCCACTATTGATCTAATATGTAACTCAAATGGAAAAAGTACCACACAGTCTTTTATCGTTAAAGTAAATGCTGTTGATGACGCGCCTTTTGTTCAAAATCCAATAAATGATTTTTCTGTTATTCAGAATTCAGCATATACAGGCATTGATTTAAGCAATGTATTTGACGACATTGACAATGACAGCCAATCTATTATCAAGTCTTTTAAAATTAATAGTGATGATGATATTGTTCAGCTTGAATTAATCGAAAATATACTTACAATTCATTTTAATAAAGATAAATTTGGTAAAGTCAATATTGCATTAATTGGAACTTCTAATAATAAAACAGCGAAAACATCATTTAATATAACAATTAACAAAAAGAGTCAGCCCCCAGTTGTTAGTGACCTATTTATTACATCTAATGAAGATATTACCTCATATATTTCATTAGCTGATTTAAATAATTGCTATCATGATTTAGATAATGACCCAATAAGTAAAATCAGAATTAAATCACTTCCAGATCATGGTGAATTATTGTTAAACAATATACCTGTTGCAATAAATGATGAAATATCTGTTTCAGAGATTACATCAAAATCTTTAGCATTTAAGCCTAATTTAGACTGGAATGGAAAAACTTTTTTCTTATGGGAGGCATTTGACAGTTATTTATGGTCTGAAATTTCTGCAAGTATAAATTTTACATATTTAGCTGATCCAGTTAATATTTCAACAATTATGAAAAAAGGCCTTGAAAACAATCTTCTTGATTTTGATAAGCAAGACCTTGCAGGCTTTTCATTAAATTATTCAAACAGTCAAATCCAGGCAGTAAGCTTACCTGAAAATGGCAAATTACTCTTTGATACAGAAAAAACAACCACAGAACATATGTTTAATGGTACAGTTGTTCAGGAAGGATATATATTTAATATTCAAGATCTACTTGCAGGAGAACTTGCATTTATGCCTGATAAAGATTTTAATGGATTTACACAATTTTTATGGAGAGCAAGCAAAGATGGCATATGGTCAGATAATGAATATGTAAAAATTGAGATCACGCCAATGAATGATCCACCAACAATTTTAAATATTGCGATTTCTGGCTATGAAGATAATGATATTCCCATTACATTACAATTCTTCGCGTCTTTATTTCTTGATGTTGATCATGATGAATTAAAAAAAATTCGATTTACAGAAATGCCTTCTAATGGTGAATTGAAAATTGATGGAGACTCAGTTACCAAAAATTCTGAATATCATTCAAATACATTTGATCAAATGGTTTATGTTCCAAATGACAATTTTAATGGCATAGATATATTTCAATGGAATGCCTTTGATGGAATAATGTATGCAAATTCATCAGCAATGGTTACGATTACTATCCAATCCATAGATGACCCACCTTATGTGAAAAATGTAATTAATGATTTAAAAATATACGAAGATTCTGGAAATTTTTCAATAGACTTAAGTGATGTATTTGATGATATTGATAATGACAATAATGGCATCGCAAAAACGATCATATCAAACAATAATAGAGACCTTGTCAGTTCTGATATTTCAAACAATACATTAAGCTTTGATTTGGGTAAAGATCAACATGGAGAAGCAAATATTGTTATCAGGGGGATATCCAATGGACTTTATGTTGATCATCTTTTTACAGTTATTGTTTTACCTGTTGATGATAAACCTGTTATTTTAAATCCAATTAGCGATATTATTACTGATGAAGAATCTATTATTAATATAATTGATTTATCAGAGGTCTTTTATGATGTAGACAGAACCAAAGCAATAACTATATCACTTGAAATAACAAACAAAAATGTAATTGAAGCAAATATATCAGAAAGCGAGCTATCTCTTGTATGCCTGCCTGATCAAAATGGTGAAACCTCTGTAACAGTATTTGGAGAATCTGATGGACAAACAATAAGTAATACGTTTAAAATTATAGTAAATCCCATAAATGATCCTCCTGTCATTGAAGATATTGATAATCAAGTAATTAATGAGGATTCAGAGCTTATAGAACTTTCTCTTATTATTCAAGATGTTGATACTCCATTAGAAAGCTTAACAATTACATATAACTCTGATAATACTGAATTAATTCCTAATAATCAAATTATTCTAAATAAGTTTAACCAGAAATTCAGTCTTGAAATTATTCCATATGCAAATATGAATGGCATTGCCAATGTAAATATATCAGTTGAAGATGAAAAATCGATTGTATCGAAGTCCTTTAAGATTACTGTATTGCCTGTAAATGATGCACCTGAGATCAAACCATTAAACATTATTACCAGTGAAGGGAATGAGACAATCATTGTATTAAAAGGATTTGATATTGATGGCGATGAGTTAAGTTATAAAATTGTTAAAAATCCAGAAAAAGGTAATCTGATTGGAAATCTGCCCCATCTTATTTATGAGCCTAGTCAAGGATTATGTGGTAATGATAGATTTACTTATCAAATAAGTGATGGAAAACAAATGTCTTTACCTGAATCAGTTTTTATTACAATAACCTCTTTATCATGTGAACCAATTGCATTGGATTTTGATATTTCCATGCAGATGAATACTTCTGAAAATATCGTATTAAAAGGGTATGAAAAATCACAATACGATTTAGCTTACACAATTCTTGAAAACCCTTTGCATGGTATACTAACAGGTACACCTCCTAATCTTGTATATACACCAGATCCTAACTGGTTTGGATTGGATGAAATTAAATTTGTAAGTTCCTGCGGAAAGTGTAATCCACAGTTTTCTCAGCCAGCTTATGGTAAAATTAATGTGTCCAATACTGATAACTGGGCACCTGTGATTTCTGGAATATCAAAAATTTCTAAACCTGAAGATAGTAAAATTGACTTTTCATTTATTGTCACTGATAAAGATACTGCTTTTAGTAAAATTCAAATTAATTATGAAATATCTTCATCAGAATTAATCTCTGAAAAACAAATCAATATGACTTGTATAGAACCCAATTGTTTTGTTACTGCTGTTCCTAATCCCAATGCTTTTGGCATTGAAACAATACATATAACAGCATTTGATGGTATTTCTACCACAAATAAATCAATTGAATTAAACATTATTGCAGTAGATGATCCTCCTATATTATTAGATATCCAGGATCAACAAACTAATGAGGATAGGCCCATATTTAATATTCCTTTAAATATATCAGACATTGATACAGATATTAATAATCTTTTAATCACCTTTGCATCATCTAATCCATATCTTATCCCAATAGATAATATTGATTTGAATAGATCCTCAAATAAATTAAGTTTTCATTTAATCCCTGTTGGTAATGCTTATGGTGAAAGCCTTATTACTGTTAATGTCAGTGATGATAATAATTTAGTTAAACAGAATTTTTCATTGGATGTTAAATCTGTAAATGACGAACCTGTAGCAGATAGTATTTATTTAGATGTAATTGAGGATTCTGATTCAGTTTTTGTATTAAAAGGTTTTGATATTGATGGAGATACTTTGAATTATTCAGTTTTTGAATACCCCCAAAAAGGACAATTATCAGGAAAGACGCCAAATTTGATTTTTACTCCCAATTCAGGGATATGTGGAAATGACTTTTTTTCTTATCAGGTAAGTGATGGCTATGAAACAGCAGTTGCCCCAGTTTATATCACAATTACAGCATTGACTTGTGAACCATATGTCTTAGATCAGACAGTTTCAACAGGTTTAGACAGATCCTGTAATATTACATTAAATGGCTATGAACTTTCACAAAAAAATCTTGAATTTAAATTATTGTCTTATCCACAACAAGGTCAATTAACAGGTGATCCCCCCTATCTGACTTATCTACCTGAATCAGATAAATATGGTGAAGATCATTTTACGTATGCAGCAATATGTGGGAGATGTGAACCTGTCATATCTGAACCTGCATTTGTTACGATTATAATATTTAATGAAAATAATGCTCCGCCTGTCATTTTATGCAAATCCAACTTTTCGACCAATGAAGATACGCCTCTTGGAATTTCCTTTTTAGTTACAGATTCAGATAATAATATAGAAGATATCTCTGTTTCAGTTGACTTTAATCCATCAAATATTATTGATCAAAACTCCCTGGTATGTACAGAGTCAGGTTGTGTATTGTCAATAACACCAGCAAATAATGCATATGGAAAAACAATAATTAATATTAGTGCGAATGATAATATAACTTATATTAATAAACAAATTGAATTTGATATTATTCCAATTAATGATCCGCCAATTATTGGATTAATTCCTGACTTGAAAACAAATGAAGATATAAAACTTGATTATTTTCCATTCAAAATTTCAGATGCTGAAACACCTTATGATCAATTAAATATTTCGATTCAAACGTCAAATCCTTCACTGATTTCAGAATCAAATGTCATAATCAATGATAATATGTTAAGTATTTTTCCTTTAAAAAATAAATGGGGTCAGGCTAAAATTACTATTAATGTAAGTGACAATATAGAAAAAACTACAGTTACTTTCAATGTAACTGTTGAGTCAGTTAATGATCCACCCATTGCAAAGGATGCAAAAATAAAAATATTTAAAACAAATACTGAAGTTATATTTTTAGATGCCAGAGATATTGATAATGAGGAGCTTAAGTACTCAATAAAATCACAGCCTTTATATGGTCGTTTAATTGGAACGCCTCCATATTTGTTATACTTTACTGAACAAAATAATATAAAATATGACAGCTTTTCATTCATAGCTACAGATGGAACTTATCAATCAAATACAGGAAATATATATATAACCTATTGTGAAGATATCTTACCTGGTGATTTTGATTATAATGATAGGCTTGAAATAAATGATGTTATTTTGATTTATCAAATATTAGCAGGTGTTCAACACGATTCAATTATGCTTGAAGCAGATGTAAATAATGATAATAAAATAAACATTGCAGATGCAATTTATTTAATGAAAGGTTTAATTAATAATACAAAAAATGATCTGTCATTGACAAATGGATTAATGGCTTATTATACATTTGATGGAAACGCAAATGATAGCAGTGGAAATAATAAACATGGAGAACTTTTTGGACCCAAATTTGCAACTGATCGTTTTGGAAATATTGATTCAGCCTGCTCATTTGATGGTGTTGATGATTATCTTGTTTTAACCAACACCAATGACTATCATTTTTTGACCAATGGATTCACTTTGTCTTTATGGATTAAATTTGAACAATATTTACAGTATGGCCAACAAATAATCGGAAAAAATAATTGTGCACAGATTAATAATGGATTTACTCTTGGCAGTTTTGCAGGCAGCTTAAGTTATGTTGTCAATGGATTTCCATTTATTATACCAAAACAAAATGATATGGAATTGACAATTGATAATTTGATAAGTTCAGGATGGCATAATATTGTGTGTATATATGATATAAACGAGTTAAAACAGTTTTTATATATTGATGGTATTTTATCAGGAAGTCAATTAAAAATATATTCTAAGACTTCTGATAATAATATTCAAATAGGTGGCGTATCTCATGATTGTACAAATAAAATATACTTCCATGGGCTGATTGATGATGTAAGAATATATAATCGACCATTAATGTTTGAAGAGATTCAAATGTTAAGAAAATAGGATCAGCTTAAAATAATTTTTTTTTTATACTTATATCATTTTTAAGGATTTTGTTTATTATGATAAAACGTTTACAGTATTATAAAAAACAAATAAAATATATTTATGCAAACTACTTCACTAAAGATTCCGCAGTTAAGTTATTAAAAAAGATAAAAGCTCAATTTTTCAACATTATGGAATTTTTAAATGATTTTTTCATGGGTGCTGCAAAAATATCAATAATTATTATGATGTTATTTATCATATTTAAATCATTTAGTGCATATTATTATCAAAAACCAGTTCTTAAAAATTTTCAGGTACCATTAGAAATCGAACGTCAGGGCTTTAGTGGAAATGTGGTTGTGTTAAAAATTGCTGATCAATTGAATGATATTCGTAGAAAACTAACAACTTTAGCAGCAAAAGCCAAAGCAAGTGAAGTAAGCGAAAATGTCAGTGCTATTGAAAAATTAGAGGTTATAAATATCGAAAATGTAGATATCCCAATGATTAAGGTTGCATTGGATACCATCACTTTTTTCCTTGTTGAAATATTTAATATTAAACAACCGGTAATTAGTGGCTATATAACTAAAACTAATTGTTTAAGCATAACTATACGAATGACAGGAAAACAGTCTGAAACAATTATCAGTCCAAAAAATAAAATTGAAGAATTATTTTATCTTGCTGGCATGTATATTTTAAAAAATATTGAGCCATTACGATTGGGTATTGACTATTATATTCGTGAAAAAAAAGATGAACTAAATGCTTTAATTAATTATACTTATAAGTATGCCAGAACATCAAAAGAAAAAGCTATTTGTTATACACTTGAAGCTTTTTGGTTTGATCTTCAAAGAGACTATGACAAAGCTTTGGAAAAGGTTTTTCTATCTATTTTACTCAATGATAATGATCCTATTGCCCATCATTTATGCGGTGATATTTTGGATAAACTTAAACGATACGATCCCGCTATTGATCATTATAAGATTGCCCTGAAATGTAGTGATTATAAAATGACTGAATTATATACAAAATGGGCAAATATTTTAGCCAAGCAGAATAAACTAACCGAAGCCACTAATAAATATCAAGAAGCCCTCAGTATTGATCCTCGAAATGGTAATATCTATAGAAATTGGGGACTTGATCTAATGGATATATTTAATCAGCCTGAGCAGGCTATGGAAAAATTCAAAAAAGCAGCAGCACTTTCACCAAAAAATCCAGAAAACTATATTTATTGGGGAAATGCGCTTAAACGTTATAACCAACATGACCTGGCCATTGCAAAATACAAAATTGCCTTAAATTTTAAACCAAATAAAGAGGCAACAGCAGGGGTTTATCTTTCGTGGGCAGATATTTTGATTAAACAACAACAATTTGATAAAGCTTTTGAAAAATTTGAGGAAGCAGCTATTTATGCTCCCATATCTGAAGTTTATTATTCATGGGCCAATGCTTTAAAAGAATCAGGACAATTTCTTAAATCCTTTAAAAAATATGAAAAGGCTATAGAAATGAACCCTAATGATATATGGACGTATATCGATTATGGAAATGCTCTCATTGAATTTGAACGATATAAAGATGCCATATTGTGTTTTAAACAGGCCATAACCATTAATTCAAAATTCGAATGGGCATATGCCTTTTGGGGATACGCGCTTGTTAAAATGAATCAATCAGAACAGGCCATTAAAAAATGTGAAAAAGCCATAGAACTATCCCCTGACTTTTCTTTTGCTTACGTCTATTGGGGCTATGCATTATTGATCCAAAAAAAATACGATCAAGCCATTGAAATGGAAAAAAAATCAATAAAACTACAGCCAAACTATTATCTGCCTTATACAATCTGGGGAGAAGCCTTGCTGCAAAAAAATAAAGTTTCTGAATCTATTTTAAAATTTACAAAAGCCTTATCTATTGATCCAAAAACACCTCAAAACTATTACGACTTAGGTATTGCCTTATTCCAATTGAACAAGTATTCGGAAGCTTTAGAAAAATTTCATTACGTGGTTAATGAATTCTATAAAAATCAATATACAGTTTTATCAAATAAAATGATACAATCGATAAAGCAACAGTAGCTATGATTCGTTGCATAACTTGTACTACAGATTTAGTTATAAAGATTTTGGACTATGTTCCCATATCAAAATTCGTCCTCAACGTACTAAGGTGTGTCCAATAAGAAGAAGGTAAATATCCTTTTTTTAATAAAATAAAAAAAGAAAAACAAAATAAAAGAAATAACTGTTGACATTGAAAGACGTTTTGGAATAAATTCCAGCCATTCATTGATTCGTTCAAATTCTTCATGGCGGCCAACAAATAAATCTGGGTTTCCAATAGTTTCTGTTAAAGGGTATTGCATGATGTATCCTTATATTTATTTACAATAATTATTAGGTGCAATATTTGGGCGTATTCAATGTATAAATGACAAAATAGTCCAAAATCTTTATTATTTTTAATTAATTATATAAAATAATATATAAAAATCTGGTTTTATCTATATAGTACATATTTTTACGAATTAACTTAGGTGATTTCCGGAAAAGAATTTACCAAGATCGAATTCCCCCCTTGAGGGGGGATAGGGGGGTGTTTTTGAGTTTGTACCATTAATACGAACACCCCCCTAACCCCCTAACCCCCTAAC